>Ga0065711_1002240_pt1 | contig 47065 bp, 25 predicted proteins | sample Hoacrofraction12_FD_59098 | JGI IMG/M metagenome (GOLD analysis project Ga0065711, IMG submission 59098) | Hoatzin crop microbial communities from Cojedes, Venezuela - Epithelial fraction 12 v2 (version 2) | ecosystem: Host-associated > Birds > Digestive system > Esophagus > Crop | place...
TAATTGGTAAGTGATCTTTCCCTGTCCTTATCTCAACCCCTGAGCCTTTCATCATATTCCCTCTCCCCTGTCCAGCTGAGGAGGGGGAATGATAGAGCAGTTTTGGTGGGCACCTGGCATTTATCCAGGCCAAACCAAAACATGCAGACACTTCCAACTGCATGAGAACCAAAGCAAAACACCATACCGAAACAGTTACTAACATCTGCCCTTCGCCTGGATGATACCGACGTTTCCCTCTCCTGTTGTCTCCTCTGTTATTGAAAAAGTGGGAAAAGACAAGAGGTGTTCTTTTGAGACAACAAGGGAGCAACAGAAGACAACTACAGAAATTTTAAGATGACAAAAGAGAAGCCTGAAAATCCCCTGCAGAAATTACTCACATTGATTTTTTAAATAGTACTTCTCATGATAAACCAAGTAATAAAATAAACAAACACCAACACAGAATGACTGATTGGGAATAAAACAGGAATCTACAGTGCAATCTCTTTGACTGTGTCAGTATAAACCTTGACAGATGGGCAGATTGTATGTGGACAGCTGTACAGCATGGTAAATGATATTCCAATAAACCAAAGATTGCTTGGGCTTCCATCCCGACTTCCTCCAGTAATAACATCAAATGGCCGCAAGGAGCAAGATTTTGTGGAGCAGAATTTTAAACGCTCATTACCATTTCTGAGATTGCACCTAGACCATTTAAGAATCTAATTTGGGAAGGTAACAGATGGTTAAATAGCTGAACAGCCCAGATTTCATCCACAAAATGGTGGGTCTAAAAACAAAAACACATTAGAGACTCAGAGAATGTTTAGTTCAGTAGGAACTGCAGTCACTTCAGGGAACTCTGAAGATAAATGACAACAGAAACAAATTATTCAAGCTTCTTCACAGAACAAACAGACTGAAAGAAATTAATTTTCCACATATAAAAATGGTCTTTTTTTTGGAACCAGCTTCCATAATAGAAACAGCTGGAAATCTACTGATGAAAATGAGAATGAAAGAAATTTTAGTAGGAAAAGAACAGATTTGTTCCTTTGGGTTTTTTTGTGTGTGGTTTTCATTGTGTGTGTGTGCTTTTAATTTGGATAAAGTTACGAAGAGATTTAGCTGTGCAGGAGGTATTATCTCAGAGTTATCTCTGTTATTACTGCTTTGGGCTAGTATGCTATTTCTTGGCATCACTTCTAGCCTTTCTTCTGTGAGTATCCTGTTTTTACATAGAAAAAAAATTATTGTAATAGTGTTTCTTGGGTGGTCGACAATGATTCATAACAGAGAATTTGAGAAAATGCTAATAGGCTCCTGCCTGACACCACAGAACAGCCTTAATCTGCAAGTGAGGAAATGCTAAGCTAAGAAAGCAAGCCTTCCAGGTGGATATACAGTTTGTATCGCAAAAGGACCTGTTTTAATGATGTTTTTACTAGCTGCTCAAACACAATGAACTATACTATCAGCAGGAATTTCACTGGCACTGCCAGCCTTATTTGGGATGTAATTCCCTCATCTCCACCCAACTCATGTAGCTGTGCCTACAAAAATCTGAAGTGTAGACCTGGCCTAAACAGCTAACAGGAGACTTCTCTGTAGCAGACAGACAGGGGAGAATAGACTCCATAAAGCCAAGCATCAAAATATATTAGCTTAAATTTCCAAGTTACTATAGTTATGTTTACAGTCATGATTCTTTTGGGTAGGCCACTGCCTTTCACTAATGCCCATACTTCCTATGAGCCTGTTAAATATAATGTGTGGAAGACTGGTGATATAAAATCCTTATTAGTCCCTTGCTCTGCTATGGAGACTGTTACGGTTGCTGTTTGCCACAGAGATGCTGAGCCAGGTTTTAGTATGTTCCCTTGAATATAAGAAACATCCTGCTGAAGCATCACGGAGCTGAGGCTATCTTACCCCACCCAGGCAGTGCTCTCCAAAGTTGTGTCTTCAGGCACATGCACATTTAACGTTCACAAACTTTTGCCCATATTAGTTTTCTGAAAATGTGACCCAAATATCCAGGCCCTAAAATGCAGACAGCAGCGTCCTTTGCCTGTGGTTGAATTTGTGACCTAGATGTTAAAGGGATCCATCACCCTTTAACTGTGAGCTGATTGATCACAAAGGTCTGAGGTCCCACAGTTTCTGAGGAGGATTTCCGAGGAGCAAGGCTGGATTCTGCAGGTGGATGTTGCCTATTTGTCATTACCACCGTACTCGGAAGTTTTCGGACAAAAGGCTACAATGGCATCACTCTGCAGTTTTTAGTCTCTGTAAGTAGGCTCAGTCCTGCATCGGATCCACATGAACAAAGCTTGTAGCTATTAAAATGACACACATTTAAATAAGACAGTATGAATATTGCTCAATGAGAGTCAGGTTATGCAGCAAATGAAATTAACTTCTCAGGCATTCAATATGCATAGTCTACTGTTAAAAACGAAGCTAAGATCCATGAGAAAATATTCCTATATGTGTATACACATTTGTGTGGACATACATCTTAAATGAATACATGGACATGAGTGCTAGATAAATCCTTTTGTCATTAATATGATTAAATTAATGGGCTTTGAGTGCATTGCTAACAGTCATATGATCGGGATGAGATTACCTGTGTTACAAACAAATTAGAAGCAACTAACTTAGAAATGTGAGCTAGATTGAAAGGGAAAATAAGTCAGTTTTACATTATCTAAAAACAAGAACAAAAATCACTTCTTCAGTGTAATTAAGTAAGAATTGTTTTGTGAATACAATGAGCTTAAAATTTTATGAAGCTGGCAGAGACTGAGGAAGAAGGGGGTGACTCACAAATGAGAACAAAAATTTTCTAAAAAGGAACAATACATTACAAAAATCTCTCATGGGACTCATTTTATGTTCTTTTAAGCTGAAATGGTATGTTATTCTTTGTATACACAATTTCTAATTATTGTACAGTCATGAGACATATTTCCCCTGTAACGAGAAAGTAAGATGTATTCTCCCAGGTATGTGATTCAGAACATACCTGTTTACTGGTCCAACCTTATTCAGGAAGTAATTATGTTTGTTTAAAGGAAATCACTCATGTAAGAAAAGTTTGGGGAGAACTTAAAGGTTTACGCCCCAGAGTGGACACTTTGGACAAAATCTCAACAAGCAGGTACTATGTCTTTGATGTAATACTCTCATGATCCATATTTCCTGATGAGGTTACTGCAGATATTTTTTTTCATCACGGCCCTTCCATTCCGTAAACAATTATTGTCATTACAGCCCCTTGATGTTGGGGTAGAAAACGAGTATTCTTTAAAATCTGTAATTAAGATCTAGGTTCCAGTCCATAGACCACAGCATATGGACCTGCTTATTGACTTCATTTTTTTTTCTAGGCCACTTCTGTTTACAGTTTGAATTCAAGGGAAATGAAAAGGTCTCTCTCACTTAATCATACAAGAACACATTTAAATAATTACCAGCAAATAAGATGCACTATTAAAACAAGAGTGTCAGTACTGCATTAGGTCTGTGCAGTATGGGCTCATCAAACATGAAAGAAAATCTTCTGGTTCGACGGCGTTTGCTTTGCTGTGGACAAACAACAGCTGTTCAAAGGTAGCTGCTGTTCTCTATGATGTGATATACCCTGCACACATAAAAAAAATGTATAATTTTCTAAATTTTACTTCAGAATGAGTGCAGAGGAAGCTGGTGTGTGCTGTAAAATTACAGGCTGAGCAAAGGAGTTGGAATCTCCAACGAAGCAGCACCATATGTCTGCACATCTTACCAAAACTCAGACTTTCAGCTTAGCGTCATGAGGAAGCAGAGCTTAGGCTACAGCATGGACTGTTCAGCCAAAGCCTCCCCCTGTTCCTGTGTGGTTCCTGAAGCTGTCAGTGCTGGGCTGAGAGTGCCAGGCTCAATGACCATCACATTACGTGTACACGTAGATAGGGTCAAATGTGAGACCTGTACGAGTGTTCTTACCGAAATCCTGTAGTGTGGCACAAGCAACAGCTGTCCTGGGCTTTCTGAGTGACCACTCACTGCCTAAGTGCCAGCTGGCTAATCCACACTTTCCCCAGCTGGTAGTTTAGACACAGCACAGGGAGATGAAGATAATGCGGGAGGTGAGGGAGATGCCAGGCTTTGTTGCTTCTGTTACTCACAGAGTGCCTTTGAATGTTCCTGATGCCACCTTCATCCCCAGTACGCTGGTAAAATGCACACAGAATATGTTTAGCTCTTCAATAAGGGTAGCACAGATCTCAGTGTTTCAGAAGTTCTGTTTTACAACTAATCCTGTGCCCCCTGAGGTCACAGTAGTCCATTGGTATAATTATTTATCTTGCTTCCGAGGGGGTTAGCAATACTGCCAAGTCAAAGTGGGTGATCAGGGCATTTCGTACATGTTTGCTGTGTGGCTAAGATGCAAGATAGCAAAGAAGCGACGCCTGCATCTTCTCTGTTTCATGCCATTAAGAATGAGTTTTCTGGAAAAGAAGAATGCTGGAAAGAGTTGGTGGATGTCAGCAAGCAGGTCTGTTCAGCATCAACGTCTCTGCGGAGTCTTGGGAGCCACCTCTCATCTCATTTGGACTCAAAGAGCAGTGAGCAATTAGGCTCACTGTGCAGAGCTGCGGAAGCCTCTGCACAGGCCACTGGAGTGCACGGCGAAGCCTCTGCATGACCCTGGGCAAAGGGTGATGGAGCATCGGCTGGTACCTGAACTTCAAAAGCAGGTGACTCAGAAGAGGATCTGTCGGCTTAGCCTTCGGAGGGAACAGAGATCAAGAGTCTTGGCATGCAGAATGCTCTGCAGATCTGGGTTGGATTTCCAAATAAAGAACCAGCCTTCTTTTTGTTACCATTACGCTCAAGAAACAAAACGTTCTGTGCGATCTTGGTGAATAGAAATATCTGGCTCATATCTCAATGGTAACCTGTAAGGTAGAGTTGCAGATTTGATGCAATACAGATTGTGATCCGGGAGGCTTTGTTGCTGTTCATTCCTGGTGTGGAGTGTGTGCTCCTGGGTCCTCCACGACTGAAGTTATGAGATCTAAGACATAAGGAGGGACTTTGCTTGAAATCGTTTTCTAATCTTAGTGCTTACTGTGGGCTTTGTTTTCATTTAATCAGGAGCACTGTTGCCCTTTCAAAATATTTTGCTGCAATTTAGCTTTGTAAATAAATTACTCAGCAATTAAAAAATTCATTGATGACAAGCAAAGCTTATACAGTGGAAGTGGGACTCTTCTATTTTCCTAACCCTCTCAGGCCCTTTCTTTCAATTGTGATGGCCTATTTGCCTTCAGGACATACTGTAAGGCAGATCAGGTTTTAGATAGTATTTTGCTGTAACATTCATGGATGTCAGCTGCCCTGTGGAAAAGGAGGAGGACTCTGATCAAAACAATCTGAATCACTCTCCTGCTAACCATGAGGCAAAATGCCACCGAAAGGCATATCTTTACTGATTTTTAATTTGGAAAGAATTATGACATTTATTTGTTTATTTATTACCCTGAATGGGATGGAAAGGGATTGACAGTCGCTGATGCAAATGAGGGAAAAATCTGTAGTGAAAACAGGCAGTTTGAGCACTGCTACCAGGCTTGCAGTGTGGCAGCAACATCTGAAAAGTGAACCCAAGAAGCTGAGTAACCAGACCGGTTTCTGGCTTTTCCCAAGCTCTGGTGTTGCAACAGCTCTGCTGTTGTTAGTGTGCCAACCAGTTCAGGTATGTCTATTTATCAGACTGCGATCACAGCCTGGGATGATAGCGCGGAGATGCCTACAGATGAGAGCAGCTCTGGTATTGGGAGTGGAATATCTTTGGCACCCAGTAACAAGAGAATTCATTGTCTGGTGTACCCCTGCTGATACCGCGAGTGCTTCGGCACGTACACAGGGACCTCACACGGAGAGACAGCGAGGCCTGGAGCTTGATGGAGGAGTAGAAGAAAAACAGGACTGTCTTTTTCATCTCTCCCATTCTGTCTTTTAACTCCAGTGAAAACTACATTATTCATAAAACGAAGTCACATAGTGTCTCAAATCCAAACAGGCCTGTAATTTTCTCCCCACAAGGTGCCTAGCAAATTAACTGAGAATACAATTAGTTTTGAGTCAGCATCTTTGTAAGCCTTAGCTGGACAGTGGTACATGGTTTACTGGCTAGCAATAAGTGCTGTTCCTTTTATCTGCATAGCATGCAATACTTGATGCAGTAAAGTTAGTCCCTCTTAAACATCATCAACCTTTGTGCTGTCTTTGTTACTGACTAAACGTGCCGCCGATCAGTTGGTCTTAAAGACCATGGATATGTAGATTATATCTATATCGGGAACCTGAGGAGCATTTCTGAGCAATCAGGTCAGAGTGCGAGTCTCACCTGCTTTACAGCTCCACACAGGAGAGAGCCCTCGAGTTGCACTGCTTTCCCACCACACACCAGCACCCACACCGGTGTACGGCCCAGACGGGACCCGTGGCGTGTTTCAAAATAGAGGTGTATGGCCCAAATGGCACTGCAGCGTGCTTCAAACAGGTGCGTGATCTCAGCTACCAGGGGACTCGGACCCAAGCTGTGTCTTACCACACCCTAAGTGAGCCGTGCAGACCCAGCCAAAGCTGAGTTAGCACAGGTTACCCCAGCTGCAGGAACCCACGGGGGATGTTAGCATGAACTTCCGTGCAAGAAGTTTCTATGTTGTTCTTTCATTCTGGCTGGGCTAACGGCCACTCAGACAATTCATAGTTGCAGCTCAACTTCTATGGGAGACCTCAAGTCTCATGCTGTGCTGGTTTTGGCTGGGGTAGAGTTAATTTTCTTCATAGTAGCTAGTATGAGGCTATGTTTTGGATTTGTGCTGGAAACAGCGTTGATAACACAGGGATGTTTTAGCTCTTTCTGAGCAGTGCTTGCACAGGGTCCAGGCCTTTTCTGCTTCTCACACCACCCCACCAGCAAGGAGGCTGGGGTGCACAAGGAGTTGGGAGGGGACACAGCCAGGACAGCTGACCCCAGCTGACCAAAGGAATATTCCATACCATATGACATAATGTTCAAACATATAAAGCTGGTGGGAGGAAGAAGGAAGAGGGGGAAGTTTGGAGTTACGACATTTTATCTTCCCAAGTAAAGTTTACGTGTGATGGAGCCCTGCTTTCCTGGAGATGGCTGAACACCTGGCTGCTGATGGGAAGCAGTGAATGAATTCCTTGTTTTGCTTTGCTTGTGTGCGCAGCTTTTGCTTTACCTGTTAAACTGTCTGTATCTCAACCCACGAGTTTTCTCACTTTTACCCTTCTGATTCTCTCCCCCATCCCACTGGGGGGACTGAGCAAGTGGCTGGCTGGTGCTCAGTTGCTGGCTGGAATTAAAGCATGACACCTGCATAAGTTTGGAAATAACAAAAGCCAGAGTGTAGATAAAGGTATGGAAGACTGAAGTGAGCGTGTAAGATTCTGAACTACATCAGGTTTCACTTTCCTTGTGCAATGTGGTCCTTGGTTATGCCACACTTCTGTTCAGATGTATCCATCAAGGTAGTGTAGCCAACTGACTGATGATAGCCGGACATAAAGGAAATGCAAGATGGTAAGGGGAATGATGTGGTCTGGCCTGGCCGTGGTGGCACAGTAGTTTCTAGAAGCTATCACAGATGGTTACAGCTTAGATAAGTTGTATTAAGAATTAAGGCTGCATATAAAAAAGGTGAATCGTGCCATAGACATTCCTATCACCAGGACTTTGACCAGCTTTTCACCAGCATGGCCAAGCCTTTCTCATATTGTGTACTGATTAGAACTGAGAAGTCGTTCCTGTATATGTCCCCTGAAACATGGCAAATACTTTGATGATACAATTCAGTGGCTGTTGCCATAGACCTAAAATAATTAATTTTGCTTTTCAAAGTGGATTAAACAGTTTCCACCGTCATAAGACTGTGCCTAAAGCCCACAGCAACTTTCAGCAATGACTTCTTCCCCAAAGCAGAGCCTGAAATGGCTCTAAGTTAGCACACGTGCAAAGCAAGAACGGTTAGGCTGGCTATCCTTGTAATTACTGTGATAGAGCATATGGAAATTGTGTTGCCCACGCTCACATTGTTTGAACAGAAATACTCAATGTAAAAGAACAAGAAAGTCTGCATGCCAGTGATGAGAGACCGTGTGAATCATCGCTGTTCGCAACATAGTACGGGGCAGGCTAGCACAGTCCTACTGCTCTGCTGTTCCCATGCCATGTTACTTGCTGAAGACCACCAAATAATTCCTCATCTCATGTTAAAATGCAACTATGGCAATAAATTAAGGCAAGTTTTTTTTGCTGCCCATCACTGCCAGGTCTCCTAAGGACTCCATTTAAAGCAGGGGTGGTGGGAGGATCAGCAGCAGCAACTATTTTGGAACTAGTGGTTGATGACTGATTTCTTCCTGCAGTCAAACACTGTGCTACAAGTTTTTGAAGTAACGCTAATATACAAAAAAGAAAAGGTTACAAGTACACTACATGGCAGATGCACACGAGGATGATCTTCTTTGGGTTGACATAAAAAAAAGTTTTACACAATGTTTTGTAAAGGGAAAATTATGTTAGAATGTAGAAAAACCACTCGATATGAAAGGACTACATTTTTCCAACTGCTATTCATTTGTCAAAAAAAAGAAGTACAAAATATATTCAATTTTTCATTAATCCTGCATTAAAAAAAATAGAATGCTCGTGTGTGGATTTTATATATTCAGGAACATGTTAGCTAAGGTTAATGAATTATTAATTTAGAATTATTAGAGCACGAGAACCAGTGTGAAAGCATGACAATCCTTAAAGTGAATCAGAATTTATTTTTAGAATATAACTAGTATGTTTCAAAATATCAATAACCAAGAAAAGCTCTGAAAACATGAAGTTAGCATTTGACTAAGGATCTCTTTGCAAACTTTAAGTTCCCCTGGAAGCTCTCATTTTACAGCTTCCATTTCAAAAGTTGATACTCAAGTCCAAGCTTGAGAACAATTTTAGAAGAGCAACACTAAGGAGAAAATAAGAAATAACAAACAAACTCAAAGTAGTGTGGCTATTATGAGCAATCATCCAAAAGATATGTATCTCTTTAGAAACTGCAGAAATACTTATCTAAACACTCTTGAATACTTCTCACAAAACAGTAGCAGCAAAAATTAACACCAGCAAGCATTTTAAAATAAATAAACATCTTTTTTTCAGGGTTGGGGTTCAGGGTTTTTTTTTTTATTTTTAATAATCTCGCCCTTGAAATAAGCCAAGGCAAAGGACGCTTACCTCTTACATGGACTAGAAGAAAGCCAAGGCACAGAAGAAGAATACTTCTGAATTTCCCCATGGTTTTCTCTGCAGCGCCTTGATTGCACCGGTTATTTTTTTGCAAGAGATGATGGTAGATGTTGCAACCACAGTGCCAAGATTTGGGGGATTTTTTGCTTGGAATCAGCAGCTCTGTCCAAAGAGTTCCCTCACCATCACACTCAAGCACTGAGGAAGCGAGAGAACTCCCTAAAAACCTCTTCTGGAAGGAGATCAGTAACGAAAGGCGATGACCTCTCTACGGTCAAGCCGTGAGCAGCACCGTAGGTGCCACTCGCCCCCTAAGAAATCTATTTATCGCCCAGACAGGGAGCGTGGAGAGCCGGGGAACCAGCAGCAGCACCCAATGAAGAGGGAGCCAGCACTGTGGATCCACCTCCCTCCCGGAGGGAAAGCCAACCTGTTTGACTTCCTCGCCTTCAAAGCAGGGCGTGGTGCTGCGGGAGCTCAAGCAGCTTGCGAGAGGAGACCTGCCTTCTCTGCAGCACGCTTGAAAAAAATCTCTCAGGTACACTCTGTCCTCCAAGCGCTGCTTCCCTGCTCGGTTTTTGGCTGATAAAGGCAACCCTGTCAGAGTCCTCACCGCTAACTCCAGCTGCTGAGCGGGGGAAATGGAGGCCAAGAATATGCTTTGCAGAGACTCAGGAATTGTCTACAGAGGGATGACAAAACCCCCTGATTTTATAAACTTAAAATGGGATGCTGGACTACTGAACTGAAGCGTGCTCAGCCCCCTGGCGGACACTTGCCTGTCCTAATTTTTTTCCATTGATCTAGATATATTTATAAATATAAATATCTGTGCATATCCCACATGGAGAGAGAGCTCAAACAGTGCTGAGTGTGAGAACACAGAGCTTTCGACAGCGCACAAAAATCACGCATCCATCCACACATGAACACTATTACAGTCACTGTTGTGATTTAAATCCAGTTTTGTCGAAGCCTGTCTCTAGCCAACGCGTATGCCCGCGCGCCTGTCAGCTGCGCTGGGCTGGCACCCGGCGCCAGCAAGGGGACGGGCGTGCGTCCTCCCTCCCGCCGGGAGTGAGCTGCGGGTACTCTTCTCCGCGCTGTTTTGACGAGGGCAGCAAATACGGACTCTGCTACCTTGTATGGCCCTTCTGTGTGCTCGCGGTGCTGCTGGGTGATTCAGTCCGACGCGGGGCGCAGGCTGGCCCCCAGCGCATTGCTGTTGAGTTACCCAGAACACGCGGCACAGTGAGTGCACGCAACTCCGGCTTTTACGGTAATGACAAAAAACTGACGCGACAACGTGAACTGGACTGACGGAACCCAGTGATGTTGGATCTTCAAGAAGTCTGATGTTCAAGTAGGTCAGCTTCACTCCCCCCTGCCAAATTTGAGCCAGCAGAACGGTTTAGAAAGGCCTGGCTTATTGTGTCACATGGCTGAACTATTTTTAAGCTAGTAATAGAAGCTCCAAAGCTCAGCTGATGCATCATTCTTCTCCTTGTCAGGGCCAATTGCTCAATCTCAGAAGAGTTAAGGACATTTAGGTTTAAGAGGTGACTTTGGCAGCCATTTAAAACAAGAATTATACCATGACATGAGCAATCCCATAAGTCCACTGTTTATTTTTCCCAGAATAACAAAAGCAGGCACACATCCTAATCTTCATTTTCAGTGACGAATTTGCCTGAAGGGAACAGGAAAGTTAGCGAGGCTACGTACTAGTCCCAGGCAAATCCAAGCAGCTCACAAACATTCAGTAGCTTTACTTCAACACAGTTGTTCTTGTACATGAAGTGTTCCCAAAATGCGTTATCTACCTATCATCTCACCTGTCTGCTGATATCAGTTCACCGAGATACTGAACATTCCTAAATTAAGTTTGAAGATGATGCACCCCTTGTCGAGTTCTTCTGATGCCAGCTACTGCTCTGTCTAGCTAAATAAAAAAAATCAGGCGTTGGCACAGGAAGGAGCAGACCCAGCGTTGGAGTTGGGATGTCTCAAATACCTATCCCACTTCTGTTCTTGGGGGCATTGCAGGAACCTCTGAACCTCAGCTCCTTCTGTCAAAGCTGTGCAACTGCTTGCCCAAGATATCCAGTAAATGATATTACCTATTAAACACAAATGTAAGGCCTTACACCTGACCATAAATCACGGTTTTATCACTCTGAGAAATCATTGACCCTTCTTTTTATTTTTAAAGGGAAAACAAAGTTCTACCTAATATTCACCTTACAAGGTGGATGACTTGCCTATTTTTATATATATATATATATGAAAAATATCAATAATTTTTCATATATATGAAAAATAGCAAATGGGTGGAGAAAAGGAGAAACAGAGCCAGTGTGTCTGTCTGTTCTCTACACCATACACTTTTAGCCCATCAGGCCTCTCTTAGATGAGACAAGCTGAAAGAGGACAGTCACAGCTCTCCACAGTTGCAGCCCCTTCCTGTGGGCAGAGGTTAGACATTGCTCTCTCTGGCACGCGTGACCTGCTGTGTGAGTCTATCGGAGATGAAAGAACCAAATTATACACTAGAACTACTGGGGAAAGCCACTAATATCCTACAGTATTCATCTTTTGTCACAAAAATGGAAGTATTTTAATTCAAATACTGAAACATCCGGTAATATAGACATTAATTTAAATGTAAGCCAAATACACAAGTGAATCAGTGATACAATTTCTTGGTAATGGAAGAATACAATTACTACATGCTAGCTAGAATGTAAGTGGTTTTGCACAAGCAGATGGTGCAACATGCATTTTAACATCTTATTTTTGTGGTTCTTCAGGTACCCCAAATGCAGGTGCTTGAAAAAAACTGCGGTTTTTTTCTGCATTCAAGTCCCTTTCCTATTCCTAATCATCTCTTCACTTTCTTTCAAATATGTCTTTCGCATCTGAGTAACAGAAAAGAGCAAGAAGAAAATAATCTTTTCAGTTTATGAAAAGGGTAAGGTTTGTTTCATAACCTTGTCAAGTGAGAAACAGAGAACAGTACTGTCTAGATAGTGGCCTCAGATAATTCGTGAGAAAACCACTGAAATGCACAATTGGGAGTGTAATTCAGCCCAAGGTACACTGAAAACTGAGTGCATTTAAAGTTTTTCTTAGCATGCAAGATTTGGCACAGATCTTGAAATGAGCATGAATAGGAGCTACAGTAAAAAGCTGCCAGATTTTATGCTTGAGACTGGCCTGCTCCCATTTCCACAGCCCGATGAATGCGCTTGGGTAAGGCTGGGCAAGTATTTGAAATCGACATCACATTTGAAAACCGACAAAACTTTTTTCACCCAGTCCTTTCGCTGATGGTTAGGACGAACTGAGCTGCCACCTCAGCTCCCTTGTAGAAGCTGAAGTGACATGATACTCTACAAGAAGATCCTGCTTTGCTTTTTTTCCACCTATTACTGAAGGTGGCTCCTCCTTCTCCTCAAAGGAGGGAGGAGACTGGAGAAAAACCAGAACGGAAGAGGGTGTGCCACAGGACGGGCACAGAGCTCTTTGTGGCCATCCATTTAAACCCAGCTTAATGGTGAAGGCACCTCACCAGGAGTGAACTTGCAGTTTGGGCCCGCACAGGACAGTAGTTTTTCATCCCACTGCAGAGCCTGGTCGAAACCCATATGGAAACTAGAACGTTAATTCCCAAATTAGGATCTGAAAGCCACTGACAGTATGTAAGGCCATGATGGGCAGCAGCTGATTCCTGGGAGATAACCATAAAAATACTTCAGTGGGGTGAAGAACAATTGTTAACCGATAGTGTTTCTTGACCCAATGAATGTGAGAAATCACGATTTCGTATATTTAGTTACGCAATGCAAGAGCATTTAAGCTAGGAAGGCACAAGATCAAAATGTCAGTGGGTAGTGAGGCAAATTGCAGTGTAGAAATTAATACCCTGATAACTGAAAAAATAAGTGAACTGCTACATTTTATCCACAGATAAGTAACAGAAACCCATAAATTGGCAGTTTCTTGTTCACCGAAAGAGAACAGCCTCAAATTTCAAGCCTTCTCTTTAACCTTTTCTTCCTAGGTGGCAGCAGCCAGTCTTTCCTCCTTCTCTCACCACCCCAGCCTGTGAAGCCACAAATGGACAAAGCCAGGGGAGATGAGAGCTGCTGAAATCAGCATTACAGCCGCCATTCCCTCCCAGCATCCTCTTTATCTTTACCGCTCTGGGGAGTATAGCTCTGTCCGAATTTCATGCAGCAATCTATGCCTGTTTAGACCGAAAAAAAAGTCAGTAAATTTGTTACTATTTAGTTATTTGGCAACTCCTGCATTGCCACCTCATTTAGTTATGGTCCCCTCATATCCGAAGGTAAGACAATGACACACGGCCCCGCAAAAGTGTCTACTCCTAAAGGCTGTTGTGATGATGGCTGGGCGAGGAACACTCAAGGCAAACATCGTTATGTTTGCCCACACCAAGCCTTCTGTTGCTGTGCATCTCTTCAGTAGGTTCTGTGTTACCAAATCCAGGGGTTCTTCACCGAAAGCCATGCCCGTCCTTCACACAGATAAACGTCTTCTCTGCACTTCGCACTGGTAAGCACCCTGTGAAGGCAGCTCACAGCTTTGTTGCTACTGGCCAACTTCCTTCTGAGGTGATGAAAACACCTGTAAGAAATAAACCCAAATTGCTGATGGAGCAGGAAGACAAACTCCCTTTGAAGACCTCTTCTCTGGTAAAGCACCAAAATTTTTGTATTTCTAGAGCTACTAAGAAGGAAAATACATAGACACTTTCTTCTTTTTTTAAATTTATTTTTAGAAAAATCACAATGTTGACAGGAGTTTTTAATAAGTAATTTTTAGGCTTGCAAAAGCTGAAGAAGGATTCAAGAGTCTGGTTAGCTAAAGGTAGTTTGCCCTTCCCCCACCATTCTATCCCTAACAAACACTGGCTTATTTCTGTTTTCTCTACACTTAGCATTGATATGAGACACCTGTTTATTCATGCAGGTAAGCAGTACATTTCATTTCTTTGTATTTACATAGATGAAATGCTTATACAGAAATCACTTTTCCACCCTCAGACACACTTCAAGGTTTTAGCACTTTTAAACTAAAAGCAGAAGTGGGGCAAAAAAGAGGTTTACAAATTAATTCCATAACAAAATACTAAAATCTGTGTAAAGCTTTGTTGCAAGCTAAGAAACATATACAAGAAATTCTTAAATGAATTATCCTTGGCATACATTCCTATTTGAATGCACAGATATATTTACATGTTTAATATCCACATTCATAACAACTTCTAAGATGTTTCATGAAATGTCATCTTTTTGTAGAACTTTGCCAGGTGGCTGAAGCACATTCATAAGACAGATATTGTAAAATTGCATGAAAATTGGAAACATTTAGAATGAAAGCCAAAAGAACTGGTCAGACTATTCCTTCCAGACAGAACTAGTTATTATTCCAGACTTCGTCTTTTAACTGCCACGATTTGCAGTTTTCCACTTTTCCACAGATCCTTGAAACCTCCCTGTGGCTTTGAAGAGCCACAGCAAAGCCGACAAGTGCTGTCAGTTGAGGATGCAATCGCAGGTCCTCATCCCGATGGCAACCCTTCACACGTCCAACAGCCTTCTTCACACGTGTGCCATTTGTACGCTTCAATGGATGCTTGTGGACTGACGCCGGGTTGTTCTGGTCGGTCTTGCTATTCTGTCCTTCGGAGCTGCGGTACTGTTTCTGTCTTTTAAGTACGTATGATAAGCCTTCTGAATTCAAAGCATCACATTATTTTCTGTTAAGTATTTGGTTATGGAAGCCTGAAGATGTTAACCCCCACTGCCCACTACTTCATCCACAACTGTTCAGACAACTGCCAAACAGCAGTCTCACCAGATGTACAAAATCCAGTTATGGTTCTGATTTGCACATCAGGCTTTTCCACGTCTGACCAGCTCAGTACTTGCTAAGCAGGAAGAGCCAGAAAGGATGAAGGGTCTGTGTGCACTAGTTTGAGTGCTCTGAATCTGTACCAGACAGATGCAACGAAATAAATGCAAAAAACAAAACTGAATTTTTGTCTCTTGGATGCTCAAGAGCAAGTATCTCTTCCCTCGTGGCTGACCCAGGCAGCTACACAGATTATATCAGCAGCACCCAGCCCCAGACCCATGACCCACACACAGTGAGCCATGTGCACTCAGGTGCCCACAACATACACCAAGTTGTTTGACTGCGTTCAGGATATTAAAAAAATGTTTGCACTGCCTGAAAGCAATGGCACAACAAAACATTAACTGCTTATTGTTTTTGGAGAGGTAAGGAAATGTTAAACATACTGAATGCACTTGAGACACACCCATTTGTCACAGGAGTAAAGGAAAGAATGTAAAGGCACAACATACTTCTACGCTCCTGTCATTAAGGCCATATATTGGTGTGCAACAATGCTTCACAGGGCTAACCATACAGAAGTACTCAGGTATAAGTCACACTCCCAGAGGTGTTTCAGACAAGAACGGTTTTCTCATGCAACTTCAGACTCTGCTGTTTACACTACGCTTTTTTTGTTTCCTTTTTTTTTTTCCCCAGGCAGAATGCAGGCTCTCTATCCAGTTTCAATCATCTGTTCTTCATCATGTTTTCTTTAAGTTAGTTCTCCAGAAGTGTGCGCTGAACTGAAAAGTGAAAAACAACTCAAGATTAGGACACTAAGTTAGTATACATCATAAGTTATGTATTACTATGTAACAGTATGTGTTGCCAACAGACTTCTTCAGTAGGCATTTGAAACTGTGGGATGAATTCAGGTAAGCAGAGGCTTAATTCTGTGAAGCCAGTACCCGGCATACCAAGGCATGTTACATCCCAGATTTCTCACTCAAACAGTCACATCCTACTAGATCTGTGCAGCTATCTACACTTGCAGTGCAACCCAACAGGCAGTTTCAGACTTGCAGTTTTGCGGATGTAAAAATGCAATGGAGCCTGCGTAACTAACAGAAAAAGCGGGCTACTGAAAGAAAGCGCTTGCCTAGGTTATCTACATTTCCAAGTCAAAGATAAGTCTACACAAAATTTTAGAAACGCAAACCTATTCTGCCATGCCATCTGACCTGGCTTAATGTGAGACGGCTTCTAACCAGAAACTGTGTAGGTACATCAACACTATACTGCCAAAAGCAGAGCTAATGTCTGCTGACTCCCTGAACTTAGATCAGGAGTAGCATCATGCTGACCGTGGTTGTCCAGTTTCTTGGCCCAAAACATGCTCACACTTGCCTGCAAAATATAACAGAGGTATGAAATTTGGGATGTAACATGAGAGGAGTAATCATGTATGATAACATCCCAACTTTGGCTTTATCAGTTAAAATAAACTATGTATCATCTGATGCATTTCACATCTGAGTTCTGGTGAATCTTGGTCAAAATTTCAGAATATCCTGACTCCAACGCGTATGTCAACTGCCTTTGGTGGAGGGCTTTGAATAATATTGCTTGCTTCACTAATGCATATCTCAGCTGAGGATACCTATCTATCTCCAGTCCTGATTTCAACAGCCAGTTACAAGAAAATGCTTTTTCCTTGAGAGTTTTATATATTTAATAGCTTAAAGGAAAAAAGTTTATGAAGAGGATCATAAGCCAAATGGAAGTTTTTAGCAAACTGATAAAATACCTGAGAGAAACAAGTTTTTTTAATTACAAAAAAACAAACCAGTTCTGCAGGTTTAGATTAAACCCAGCGAAGAATACGTTGCAAATCTATACCACTTCGAGATTTTTAATATTCAATGTTTCAAAGACACCCAACAAACTTCAGCATGTACTGCTTCTTCCTTTGTTGACCAGTCACCAGGGCCAGAAGGCCAAGTTTTCACCTACACTGTTTCCTCCAGATCTATCTACAGCTTTCCTGGAGTTAATCACCTGTTCCATCAGCCAAGTATCCTAGACAACCACACCTGGAAGGGTGAGGCTGTTAGGGTTTTTGCTGCTTTAAAAGAGATCCTTCCACAGCTGTCACCATTGCAGAAAGATCTATTATTTGTTGATTTTTTCATAAAAGAATCCTTCTCTGTTCACAACAGAGAATGTTTTAGTTACAACAACATGCTAGTAAATTCAGTCCTCCTCGCCTCCAGTGCAGTTTCATCTCTGCCCAAACACTATTAACATTTTTTAATACAAATTCTTGCAGAGTTCTTTATGGGCTTACAATCAAAGAAGTATCAGATTCCAATCAGACACAACACACACAAATAAAACACCTGTCAGCTAATTGCAGTTATGTATCACACTGAAGGAACAGGCTTGTGTTTTCATAAGTGTCTTTAATAATACTTTTGCAGAGAAAATTCAATTCTTTACTTTCTCCAAGCTCCTGTATTTCAAAGACTCCTCAAGGCAATAAATCAATCTGTTCAAAGAATAAAAAACTAGAGAAGAAAGGCCATATTATGAGAACTGAAATCTTGATTCAGTTCTAGGTTAGTTGTCACGGTAGTTATAAACACTTTTTTTAAAACAAAACAAAACAAAACGGTGTAAGTAATTTTCTCCACTATGTTAGATGTCAATGAAGTGCATTTAATAGGATCCCCACCAAAAAAGTTGATCTTCCATCTAGATTCTTCTCTTACCAGGTGGCTCAGATTGCGCTCCCCGATGACTTTCCATATTCACATTCTCTTCATCTGCTGGGAAACAAACAGATGTTTAGCATTCAAGTTCTCTTATCTTCAAAGTTGTTGATTAATAGAGATAATTCGAGAGAAGAAACAGCACCAAAGAAACTGGGCTACTGATAGCTGAGTTGCCCTTACATTGCCTGCATGTTCATCTTAACATTCATGGCAGATGTTTACACAGTTGCCAGACTTCCCCAATTAGAAAGCAGCAGTGCCTGGCTGGATGGCTGCTCTATCATCTCCCTTCACCAACCAGTCAGGAAGACCAGAAAGGACAAAACCAAAGCTTTTGCCCCACCTATCACCCACAGGACTCACAAAGTTCTCTGATCCAAGTTATATCTTATTTAAGTGGAAAGGAGTAGACAGCAAGCAACAGAAATAATCATTTGGGGATTAACATTCAGGTAGTTGTCTGAAATTTTGTACGTAGGCAAGCATCTTGTGAAGACACAAAGGCAAGATTTATAAAATCAGAAATGACAAGGTATGTTCCAGCATGAAAATAGTCTCTAATCCCCAACTCCCACTCAACTTTCATTAAAGAAATGTTTTCTTGCAGTGTCTCTTGCTCACTCTTTAGCAGGAAGTGTTTTTATTTTAAGAAATGCAAAGCCGTAAGTCTGTCTGCTTCTGAAAGTCTAAATTTTGGGTGAGGCATTCTTCAGATGTCCTGTCTTAGATGACTAGTAAGAGAGGTTACTCGCTCAGAACACAAATTCTCTGTGCTATTAAAACTACCTTATGCATAAGATCAATTTCTAGCCCCAGTATAAAACACAAAAAAGCATATCTTTAGACAGTAGCAAACAAAACTAATTTCAAATTCTTACCGCTTTGTTTGAAACAGAGTTTCTTCTTCTGGTAAGCAATGAAACTAGATACTGCTCCAATTACAGTAGCAACCACAGCACTTACAATTCCAGCTATTGCTCCCTGAGAAGCTAGAAAGAAAAACAAAAAAAGACAAACAAAACCCCCACAAAACCCAGAAGTTTGTATACATTTTTCAGAATTGAAAGCAATGTCAAACTTGTATTGTCTCAAAGTAAACCCAGTGAGCACTTCCAAAAAAACAATAAACTGAAATGACATCAAACCATACTAATCAATGTGATCAACTCTTTCTGTCTTTGTGAGCAATGAAAAGTGAATCCTAATTTTATAACCATTGATTTCTTAGCAATGTCTACTGTTAAGCAACTTAAGCATGACTGTTGTTAAGATCCACTAATTAAAAAAAACTACCCTTGCATAGCCAAATCTAAGTTGGATGCATGCAATCACTGCACCAGCGTCTCTGAGACCCTACCACTTTCGAATCATTTGCAACACAGAGATTTTAAAGCGTTATGAAAGCAGAGCTTTAAAGTAAGAATTCCAGATTCCACAAAAGTTTTTAAGCTGAAACCCACCACCACAGCTGCCCATTCTAACACAGTATTATCAATACATAAAAAGTGAGAAAACTAGCTTCAGACATGCAGACACCATCATATATAAATTTATGAATTTACCTTCAGCTTCTTCACCACTATTTGGACTTGGGCCCTTTCGTTCTGTAAAAATGAACAAAAGGTTTAGATTCTACATGTCTAAAGAACAGTCACATCATCGACAACCTTTTGCCAATTAATCACGCAAAATTACAAGCCATTCATACAGCTATAAAATAGATATAGTTACATCCACACAGTGCTAAGCTCTCTGGCACTCAAACTTTGTATTTTCAAAGCACAGCTCATGATGATGCCAACTTCAGGCTTGAGAGCTCAGCACTTCTACAAAATGAGTGCAGCACACCTGTGAAATCTGGTTTAATCAACTCGCCCACCACCACAGAATACTCAGTGGAGGGGAACAGCACAGAATTTCAGCATAGCATTCGACTGTATTTCCATGGAACCAATCACCTTTTCCTAAAATCCCAGCCTCATTTACTAAATATTTTTGCAGTTCTCTTAGGAAACAGGACAGAAGTTCTGTAAATACCACTATTATTTGGCACTATGCAATTTGCACCACTGAAGCAGTTGCACCACTCAAGCAGGAACCTGTGCAGATGAAAACACCACACAAGTCTCAACAAATGCTCCTCGTCCCTGCCAGTTTTCACATTACTGCCCCAAAGGAAACTTGGAAGGTGAAAGCTTCCCAAAAAATCAGCATCAGTAATCTCTATCAGGGACAAGTCTCTGAAGAACTCAGTAACCAGTAGCATGTCTCAACACCACATCAAGACACTGAATCTAACTCTGACCTGGAAATAGTAAAGTTGCAGTAACACAGAGGGATGACTAATGCCATCCTAACGGTGCCTGTTACTACAATGCGATCCCAGTGACCACCTCTGTACTGAGCTGTGCCGTAACAATTGGACATGGCAGGTTACTCAAAACAAGTCTGGCTTTTGTACTGCTCAGAGTAGATATAACCTACGTCACTTGGAAGTCTTAAGGATCAATTCATCCTGTGGGACAGATGAAATCTCTGAGAACACAGGTGGGCCCTCTTCTGGCCCACCTCTAGGGTTCCTAGCCATGAGAAGTAAAAGAAACTGAGAGTATGTCACAGAAGATCTTAAGATAACACCTGGATGCCTTGAAGTACTACATTCATGGTGAATTTTGACATAAGTACCACATTCACATCTCAGTTTTAAGCTCCATCTTTCCTAGGATAACAGTAAAAATCATTGAAGCTTCCTAGACCAGTTTTACCTCTTAATTATCTGGGGGTTTTGGCAGAGACAGAACACATCGCTTTTGAAGTGGAAGGTATGGTCTTAAGTTTCAGATACCAGAATCAAAGGTGTTACAAGTTACACCATGTTAACCAGCTTCTGAGCAAGCTTTTATCAAAATCTCATGTAGCCATAGGATCAATACGAAGCACAACCAACTGTCTTACCATTGCTGCCACCAGCATCGCCTCCTCCTTTTGGTAAACTGCCACCAGTTAGATCTGAATCATCAAAGTTGCCTATAAAAAATAAAAATAATATTATCTTACATGTTTTAAGTTCAGTGAAAAGATACCTCAAAGCACATAATGACATGGAAGTTTTCTCTAGATCATACAGCTGAGTTCATGGTGGGTTTAGGCTCAATATGGTAGTCACGACATGTTCACATTTCAAAAGATCCACATGTAATTCCCTGCTCTGACCTGTTGCAGGACACTCAATCAGTCCCTCTCCATTTCCACTGGACCCTACCTCATGGGGCCTGAATTCTCCTCCTTCCCTCTGCTGCCAAATGAATCTTTAATTTATGCAATGCAAATCTGTTTCACTAAAAGCATTGCATCAGAGGATGTTATAGTTGGGTTGCAAAAGCGCTGTACTGAGGCATGCAAGACCTGAATTCAGGTATCAGCTGCAAATCTGGTAGGAGAAGGAATAATAACCAGGGCCTGCATTCCAGGAAAGGACTCTTTACCACTATATTCCTGGATAATGGCATCATCACAGCTGCATCCATCTGAATCTGTTTTGTTCTGAGTTAGGCAACAACAGAGAAGACCTCTAAAGCAGAACAGGCAGGGAAAGACGTGTATTTTAAGCCTACCTTTCAAATACAAAATAATTTTATTTCTTAACTGGGGCTTTTAAAAAAGTCTAAAAAAAATCCTTTGACTTTGAGCTTTACCTTTAATTTAGATGCTTGAAGAATACAGATCACAGGTAGTTCCTACTTACTTTTTAGCATGACTAGCAGGGATTCAGTTTGTAAAGATGAAAGGACTCAGTCCAACACACTGGTGCTGCACCGTAGGCACCCAAGAACAGCACTGCCCCAAGCACACACGCTCTTGTCCCATCCTTCCTCCTCCCCACACCTTCCAGGTTTTAAGTGAAAGTGACGTGACTCAACAGGTTTGTTATGGAATTTCAAGACTGCTGCAAAGCTTATTTGCAAGACAATTTTTCCTCAGTCCTCAGTGTTTATCCAGTGCAACATCTAATATACAGAGCAGCAGCCAATTAACCATGAATAATTATTATAAGTTTAATTGAGATGGCAACACCACGTCATGATTCAGGAGTTTGCGCTGGAAGCCTTACCAGTGTCTTTACGATCTGCAGGTGGACCTTGCTTGGGGTTATCTACACACAAAAGGGAGATTTAGGAAAAAAAAAAAAAAAGATTAAGAGATCAAAAGGATCAAAAGCAGACTACAAAATGGTAACTTTGAAAGGGACTAGGAAAGATTATCGAATACTTTTCTACTGTTCAGAAACATGTGTTAGGTCAGTCTTACCAGTGTCTCTAGGCTTTGCAGGCGGACCAGGCTTGGGGTCATCTGTACACAAATAGAGTTAGAATAAAGTGGCCAAAGTTACTAGTGTGAAAAGACCAAAAGCAGAGCATATAGTGACCTTGAAAGACTTCTCTTCCCCATGTCATTTTCCTTTCCTTTCCTTAGCTAATGCTGTATTTGTTTGGTTATTTTAGGTTAAACGCTGTACTGTAACACAATGAAGTGTTTCTGCTACTTTAGCCTGCATGTCAGACCCTTGCTATAGCTGAACGTATACAGAAGAACCCACTAAGTGTTATGCAGCATTTCAGTTTGCAAATCTGATTTCAAACACTGAATTTCTTTAAATTTTTCTACCAGGTATAGATTACTTGTCTGCTTCCTCTTTTAAAACTACCAGTTTTTAACCAATAATAAAGGTTGGTACCTCACTTTAAAAAAAAAAAAAAAAAAGAAAAAGACAAGATACACAGAATAGAACTATAAATATGGTCCCCACAATGACACTTCATTTAGTTCGCCACAAAACAGGAGACTAAGAGATCTTAATAATTATCTCTGTACTGTTTGGTCACAGTCTTTGTTGCCTACATCAAATTAACACACCAGCAGTGGTTTTCTAAAACTGTGTTTTCACCAACAGCTGAACCAACCCAGCGGCCCATTTCTCCTGGGTGCTACTTCCTCTTATAGAACCATAGAATGCTTTGGGTTGGAAGGGAACTTTAGAAGTCATCTAGCCCAAACCCCCTGCAGTGAGCAGGGACATCTTTGACTAGATCAGGTTAAACGTTCTTGATGTTGCAGTTGTTCTCTTGCCTCCTCCCAACTCTAGCACACGTTAGATCAGGACTCCTTGGGCTCTCTGAACATTCAGAGTAAAGAGGCAGGCACCTCCGGAGCACAGCTCCCAACGTAGTCTTGCTGTCCTATAAAGGATCCTGCCTCTTCACATACCTGAACCATCTGATTCATTCAGCCAACTGTTTCTCAATTAGCCAACTCTGTTTTCAAAAATGTCAGCGACTGGAAACAGACTGCTTTAAGAGAGGCAAAACTTCAAAGGGCTAATGCAAACAGAGCTGCTGTACTACAGCTGAATGCCCTATGTTAGGAACGCTGTCTATACTGCAACAGGTCTAGTGGTGGTACTTGAAAAGCTGCTGTGCATTATCTGCCTAACTGGATGCACCTTTTCCTGGCTGAGTGAAAACAATACTGCAATTTCTGCTGCTGCCCACACTGCAGAACTGCAAGGCATTAGACAGAGTACCTTCCCTCACATTATCTCAAACGGATTTATGTTTCCTTGTGCTACTAAAAGTGCATGCTGGAAAGGAAGAGAGTATTTCAGATTTTAAAAATACTTCCATAAGTAATAGTTTATGGAATTAGTGCCATCTAGTGAAGACAGAGCAATGAAACAAGTAGGACTTGGCTAAGAAATGAGTGAAATAATACATAGTTTTTGTGATCCAGACCCTTAAAAATGAAGGTAAACAAACACTACTAGACTGAAATTATTTTTCTGTGGAGTCTGTTACCTCAGTCGACTCAGTGCCCTTATTACATATAGGTAACGATGGATGGACAGACACTGCACCAAGTACCACTGAGCAGTATCCAGGAAAACATGATACTTACCAGGGTGAAGAGCATGTTCCAAGTCAAAATCATCTACAAAGAAAGAAGGGAAGTTTTAAATGTAATGCAAAAACTGAACTACTTTTAAACTATTTTTACACAAAAGGCACCTCACAATGTTTTCACCAAGACTATAACGGCATACTCATTCAACAGTGGCACACAGAGGAACACCACAGAATTACGAGGCATTATCTGCCAAGCTACACGCTGCTTTTGGTGACTGTGGTACATGCCAAAGGCCAGCTCAAGGTGAGCAAGCTCAAAACGTGCAGATTGAAAGCCAAGAAGAGATTCTCACAGGGTCTTTAAGCTTGGGAAAACCCAAAATAAATTTGTGACAGCACTAGGAGAAGACTCTGAAATGCGGAAATTCTTTTACTACCAGTGAATTGCTTTCTTTTATAGAAATATCACACCTCTGTGTGCCACTAATTGAAAAATTCAGGCTCTCAAATTAGTACGTACAACCATACTTGACTTCACAGTAAAAGGCATTACAAGCCAATTACATCTCACCGAAATCTGGTGGTGGTGGCATCTTTGATGGAAGAGGCTTCTTTGTAGGTTCTGCCAGGGATGGTTAGGAAAAAAAAGAAGTTTAAATACTATTTAATACACTGTTCAGAAGATACATGAAGGATGAATGTAAGCTTATGTTTATACAATGAAAAGCACAAGATCAAGTTTATACAGCAAGACATTTTGCCCGTAAGAGGAATCCCTGAGTGTTCCCAAAAACAAATCTCAGTTCTGTGCGGTCAACATTTTGACATACCCACAACTGAATTGTTCCACTGAGCTTTAAAACAAACTGTATGTGGAGAAGGTGCCATGCTTGGTCATGAAGTGATACTTGGAAACAAGCAAGTCAAAAGAGCAGCCACTATTTTCCCACCTCCCTCTCAAAATTTGCAAAAGTGTAATAATTACCAAATGCATCTTGTAAGTTGAAGTCGTCATAATTGCCTGTAAAAGACGAAAGCAACAGTAAGAACACTTGTTTTTTCTTACTCAAAACCAACACTTGTTACAGTCATAAACACGTCTTTGATCTATCTTGAGATATGTTTTCTGCTTCCTGTGTCAGACTAGAATATTTTGAGTCAGGGATGAAGACAGACACTCTTCTCTATTTCTCCAGGCCACTATCCACACATCTCTTCAGAAAAAAAACACAACAGCACTAAAAATTGTGTCTATAGAAAGGATCTGGAGGGCCAGAACACATACAGTCAATATAATGCACTTAATCCTTTATTCTTGCCACTGCTATCGCATGCTTTCTTAGTGCCATCCACAGTATATTCTTTCCGAGCCTTCTTTCCACTGAACCACAAAAATGAGCAGGGGTACAGCTTGAATTCACAAGAATTCAAGTGTGAAGAACAGCCTTGGAGCACAAAGGCCAATATGAAAGTTATACAATCAGGTAAAGGATTTAATACCTTGGCATTAAAAATTAATTTTCATGGGTTTATAAGACTTATCTTTTCCCCTAACAAAGGTTAACAGTATCAAGGTGGTTAAGTTATTAGCACAGATGATCTTGAGCAGTCTCTTCAACTTCCTAAAAGCTAGATGCAGCTGTCACCACTAAGGGATCTCCACTCCAGGCACATTAAGTTTCATTTTCAGCCCTTAGGAAAAGAACATTCTCTCTTGCTGTATTAGGCCAGTTACTAGAGCTACTGCTGCTTACCCAGCCAACTGCAAACACACTAATTCAATATATCCATGATACAAACTGGTTTCACAGCATGAATACAGTAGTGTGATCGCAGCAGCAGAGGGTTAGAAGATAAATGGACAGCTAAAACAACTGCTTGGGATATTTCTGATAGTTCATCATTCCTACTTTCACTGAAGCATGGAAAAAGAACAAGGCATGAAAGTAGATACCAGCTATTCAAAGAAAACACATCCAAACATAATGCTCCAGCCCCAGAGAAGCTGGAAGACCTTTTCTACATACTGAATATCAAGCCAGCCAGAGCAAAACCTAATGCCAGCCAGAGCTACAGTAATTCAGAAGATACAGGCATACAGCATTGTTGTGTCTGGCTTTTCCTGTGAGAATGTAGCTACAGCAGAGGAATCAGAACTGGCTACTGCAAAGTCTGAAGAGAGGAATAAAAAACAAGCATCAAAAATCCAACCACAAGCAGAATGATCCTTTTGCTTACTTGACAGTCCAAGTTAAGACAAGGACAAGTCACAGGTCTAGCACCAGGAATGACAGATGCTCGTTTACTTGGTGACATCTTTCATCTCAACTGAGGTCAAAACTGAAATCTCTTTTCCTTCTCAGATAATTGCACTAACAATGCCTTTCTTTTTTCCAGAGAAGAAATAAGGCTACGGTACATTTTTGGTTTTTTAATATGGAAGCAAGGAATGACAGCTGGAATTAAAAAATCAAAGGCAAGCTTGCAGTTTCCTGAAAACATGCTTCAAGCTAGTCTTCAGTCTGGCCAACTGAACACTACAGCAGAAACTGAAATCTGAAGTCTAAGCAGCAGTAACTGTAACATTTAAACTAAGTACCACCTTGCTCACAGCCAGGTAGGGAGGTAGCACTGCCTGGTCTGTGACAGGGCCCTTCATGGAAACAGAGGCAATTCATGGCTTTATTTTGGTGCACGAGCAAAGTGCTGTTAGAAGCTCCTGGATAAAGTCATTAGGTATAGATCTTGGACAGAAAGCAGGAAGATACTTCACTTGGTGTTCTTCACTCCAGGTGGAAACCATAAGCTCTTTTAGATACTTAGCTCATGAAAATCTGTTTCACAAAATGCAAAACATTTGCAGATTGTTTATCTGAAACCTACATCATCTTGCAATACAATCTTAAAAACCTCAGTAAAATAAGCAGTTGCTAAGACCCAAATCTCAGCTACCTCTGAAGTTACCCCTTTGTGTTTAGACTACACCAAGAAACCTTCATATTAGCTGGCAAAAAAAGGTCAAAACACTGAAGAGAAATTTAAGCAGGTATTTTCATAGTTGTTCCTCAAACTTGAATTCAGGTTTGTTTGTTTTCTCAAGTACATACATCTCTCGGGCTACAGTCCTCCAGGAAGGAATGCCTAAGACAGGACCTGATCAGATACTTGCTAGTCTAACTACAAGACGGTAGGCAGAAGGATCTATTGAAGACGCATGCTCCTCAAAATGCTCTACCAGAACAGCACCCAGAGGATGGACCACCACCATCTGTCTCAAGGTTAAAGATGTATCACTAAGTCAATGAATGTTACATTGGTGGCTATATTTCAAGATCACTATTTCTTTTTAGAGGGAGTGGCAGAGGGAAAAACAAGCACATATGCTCAACATTATGCTTTGGTGCAGCTTCAAGTTTTACCTAGAGCAGAAAAGAGGCTGCTTGAAGACTCTCGCTGCAACCATGAAACTTAGTCTGAGAACTCTGAATGGTTCCAGCTGCAGTGGTTTCCCTCAAGAGGAGGAAACCAGTGTAAAAGACCGTGCATTCAGTGACAGTGCTATTTTAAGGGATTGTTTTCACACATGATCTTCATGGAGAAATAATTTAGGATAAGACTGCTGACTGCCAATCTCACATAAGACAAGCTTTGAGAGAGCAATAAACAAATTTGAGAGTAAATAAAAGAAAAAAAATCATTCTACATTGACTAGAATTATTCAATATTCTGTGATCACAATTCTGTTTTCCAAGCATGCAGCGAGATGTCAGACTCTTCAAACACATTACTTTATCTCAATAATGGCAGCAGAAAATGTCAAAACCTAGCTTTAGAAACTCATTACAATAATCTGCACTCTGAAGTGCTGGCAGTCCGCTTTCGCACCAAAGACTGGGTGTTTCTCCACTGTTCACGACAAACCCTCATATGTGTTTAAAGGACTTGCTTTTACAACTGCATTCGCTTAGCTTTTAGTATGGCTGGGTCCAGCTAAACTAGAAGTTCAGTTACTTGGTCTGAAAGGAGAGAGGCTCAGTACCAACGATTCAGCTAGTTCCAGGGAAGAAACAATCAGACAACAGAGATAAAGCTACAAAGCTAGAATAAAAGTGGTAGCAGGATCCGAGAAGAAAAAGTCAGCAAGAATATACTGCACTCCCTACAGGTTTAAGGAGCACCCAGAGTAACTGAGCTTATGAGCATTTTCTTAGTCTGAGCAAAGATAATTGCAAGTAAAGCAGATATATTGCATATAAAGCACAATACAGCAGGTATTTCTAGCTCGTGGGGGCAGGAGAAGATTCAAGAAAATTCCAGAAGTATTTACACTCTCTTCCTTCCATGTCCGTAGCTCAAATACCAGGATCTCAAGAGGCAGACCTTCAGCAGGCTGTCCCCAGTAACCTGATAGTTTGTGTCAGATGGGTGAGAACCCAGCAGGTAAAATAAAAGAGCAGACATAAGCTTTTGAAGAGCTGATGAGCTAGACGGTATTCAAGAGAGCAAAGTAACTACACAAATAGGAGTCCTTTGCAAAGACCCATCACCGCTCTCAGATACTTACTGCTACGAGATTAGTCATATTTACATTCCATTGCAGAAGCCAACACGAGCTTTGGAAAGTTCCTCCATTAGTCACGTGCATGGTGACACACCAAGAAAGGAGACTGGTGATGAATCACCACAAACAACTTTCTGACTTGAGGAAGACTGCTTCAACTTTTCCTAAAAATGCTGGTGCTCTCCTCCTTCCCTCCTCCCCAGCACCCTCCGCAGCACAGGGTGTCACAGAGTCTGCATGCTGCAGCTGGTCTTCCAGTCATAGGCCTACAGACCAGGTGGCAGTGGTCAGCTTGTCCCTGTCCCACCAGCTGAATGTTACCTGACACTCCATCAGTGGCCAACTAACTTACAAACACAGAGTCATAGAATATCTTTAGTTGGAAGGGATTCATAAAGATCATCGAGTCCAACTCCCTGCTCCTCACAGGACTACCTAAAACTAAACCATATGACTAAGGGCGTCACCCAGACACTCCTTGAACTCTGACAGGCTTGGTGCCGTGACCACTGCACTGAGGAGCCTGTTCCAGTGAACGACCAACCTCTCAGTGAAGAACCTTTTCTTAATGTCCAGTCTGAACTTGCCCTGACACAGCTTCATTCCACCTCCTCGTGTCCTATCGCTGGTCACGAGACAGAGGAGATCAGCACCTCCCCCTCTGCTGCCCCCCGTGAGGAAGCTGTAGACGGTGATGAGGTCACCCCTCAGCCTTTTCTTCTCCAAGCTGAACAAACCAAACGACCTCAGCCGTTCCTCGTAAGTCTTGCCCTTGAGGCCTTTCATGGTCTTGGTTGCCCTCCCCTGGACACACTAATAATTTCACAGAATCACAGAATCATTTAGGTTGGAAAAGACCAACCTTAAGATCATAAAGTCCAACCACCTGATGTCCTTACATTGAGGTGCCCAAAACCACACAGTACTGGAGGTGGGGCCGCGCCAGTGCAGTGTAGGGTGGGACGATCACCTCCCTCAACCGGCTAGCTATGCTGTGCTTGGTGCACCCCAGGACACGGTTGGCCCTTTCGGCTGCCAGAGCACATGTTGACACAGGTTCAACCTGCTATCAACCCAGACCCCCAAGTCTCTTTCCACTGGGTTGCTCTCCAGCCTCTGGCCCCCCGGTTTGTATGTATAACCAGGATTATCCCATGCCAGGTGCAGAATGTGGCACTGGGTCTTGTCAAATTTCATACAGTTGGTGATTGCCCAACTTGGATCTGTGCTGCTGCCCAGGCACTCATTTTCATGAAATCTGCAAAAATCTTCAGCTCAGAGAGGCCTCTTATTTCTGTAGAGCTTACATCAGGTTTGGCAGCCCTCTTGGGGGACGAGGGTGCTGGTAACCACAAGGGCATAAACTCTTTGGGAACGAGGCAAAACGCAGCTTCTCCAACTTCCAGCAGGGAAACTGGATTTTACACTCCCATGTCTTGTGCTCCTTCCCCTTGGGGGACTGAAAAGACAAGGAGTGGAAATATTCCAACACCTAACCATAACAGAAGCTACGGAAAATAGAGGAAGGCCAGCACATTGACATTTGTTCATGAAACACTTAAACTAACAGTGCAAAGCCATCATGATTGCTTTTTAAGCTTACCAGCACTTGATTTCAATCCAGGTTTTGCCCCAACAGCATTAGTTATCTACAATAAAAGACTCACACTGGTCAGCTCACATTCTGACAGTTATTTTCCAACATGTCCTAAGCAGGCAAAACCAAGAGGTGCAACCTAATTACAAAAAAAATGAGAGAAAGGTGACTTGGTTCTCCACACCTTGCTGTAAGAACTGCCTTTCTAAGGTTTTAAATGGAGGACCTGGAACATGAAAACCACTCACTGCAAGTGGAAGAACGTACTTCAAACTGTACTCCTCCTCCCAGCCAGGGCAGAGGTTTTCAGGCAAGATCCCTCCATGTCAGGCACTGCAGACAGGATGTTTACTCCCACTGCCAAGCAGCAGTTTATAATTAGCCCTGCCTGGAGTCTCATGAAATTAAATCCCACATGGCTGGTTTCAAACCCTGTTCCTCCTACAAGTACCCACCTATTGATGCTGCTTTTCAAGTTTAGTTTCTCTGCAGAGCAACAGAAAACAAAAAGCTTTGCATAAAGTTCTGTTTAGAGGAATGAAGCCCCTTTCTACCTAAAATAAATGCAGCCCAAATACAAATAACAACTGTAAATCAGCCAAAAAGCAAAGATAATTTTCTGCATCTGGGGAGTGTCTCCTTTCTGCACATCTGGAGCGTTCACTAATGTATCTGATGGGAATAAAGTCAGCTAAGCCTCTGCTGCAACCAATAAAAAGATTTATTTCCTCTTCAAAAAGATGCATAAGACTACCCTAATAACTATCATATTTAATTTTTGTACAGTGATCCAAAAGCTACTTCACTGAAAAGTTACTTTATTTGCAGCAATCTTGAAAAGACAGTACGGAAAAAGTTAGGGAAATACGTGGCCTAATCTTTTTCTGATCTGACTGCTAGAAAATAGTTTTTAGACTAATTTGTAATTTATTTTAATATTTGAATTACTAACTATTCCGTTCATCCAAAAATGGCAATTTAATATTTTTTGAAAAGTCTATAAGGTCACATTTTGACTCAAAAGTGTTTACTTAGTTAACTGTCATCACGTGAGGGTTTCTTAACAGCTCGTGTTACAATAAGCCATTTACTGGAGAAGAAAAACCTGTATTTTGAAGCACAAGTTGAGGAATTTCGCTTGTCTAAAAGTTTCCTGTGTATTGGGCAACTTCTGTTGCTCCTTTGAGCTGTAGAAAGTAGGAAAACACAACGGGGCTCTAAACACTAGCTGTAAGCAGAGTTTTCCGGGAAGGATTTTATACAGGAATAAGAGGACAGAATGAATAGCTGTAAATCAGCAGAAAGTACACAGAAGAACCAAGGCAACCACGAAGCTAGAGAATCAACATGATAGCAACAGTCCTGCCAAATGGTGAGCTGCTTATCCAAAATCAGAAAGGGTAAAAGAGAACTACACAAGAGTTATAAAAGGTCTAAGAACTCCTGTGAGCTCCTTCAATCAAGTAGCAAAGCTAAAAGCAAACATTTGGCATCTTTATCACAACCTGCCCAGCAATGAGTTGTCTACCACAGTCTCGTTGTTTTCTTACAGTTTGTAGTTCTGAAGGTCCATAACTGATGTGACCACCTTCCCTCCAAGCAATGGTCTGGACACTTGTGATTGTCTTCTGGTTATGACCCTCAGTGGCAAACCAACATCAAATATCGAATGGCAGAGCCACAGGTCCCAGATCTCCTCCTTAAGCTTAAAGGAGCTTCGAAAGCACTGTCACTAACAGCAGCTTGGAAAGAGCTCAAGTATCTTCCGTGCTTCAGGGAAAGTTGTTTCTTGCAGAGAGTACGTTCCTCACATATTCAAAATACTCAAAATCCAGCTGGCCATGGTCATGGGCAACCTGTGGTGGCTGACCCTGCTGGAGCAAGCTGTGGGACCGGAAGGTCTCCAGAGGTGTCCTCCAGCCTCAGCACCCTGTGGTGCTATGAAAAATCACTCTGTCTCTCTGCAGTTCTTTTCACAGCTGCAGAATGAAACACACTGCTTCGTCTCATTGTCGTGGTTTAACCTGGCAGCTGGCAACTAGGATCTGACAGCCACTCGCTCACCCCTCCCCTTCCCCACAGCAGGATGGGAGGAGAAACAGATGAAAGGGGAAACTCGTGGGTTGAGATAAACACAGTTTAATAAGGCAACAAGGGAAATACTAATAATATTACTCTTAATAATATTAATTATAATAATGCATATGCAAAACTAATGATCTACACTACAATTTTCTCACCGCCCGATGACCGAGTTGCAGCCGGTCCCCGAGCAGAAATCACGGAACGCCAAACTCGCGAATTTTGTGAGTTTCGCAAAACTCCTGAAAAAGACTGAACTCCTGGAAAAGTTCGAACTCCTGGACAAGCGACAATTCAAACTCATGGAAACGAGTAAGCGAGAAAAGATTCCTGCCCCTGGCCAACCCCCATTCATAAACTGAGGATGACGCCCACGACATGGAATATTTCCATTGGCCTGCTTGGGCTCGCTGCCCGGCTCTGCTTCGCCCAGCTCCTGCACACCTGCTCGTTAGCTGAACATGGGAGACTAGGAAAGCCTGATTTCTTAGCAACAGCTGAAAACATCAGTGCTATCAACATTACTCTCCTACCAAACCCAAAACACAGCAGCTACTGGGAGGAAAATTAACTCTACCCCATCCAAAATCAGGACACTCATGAAGTTTGTAAGCAGAAACCTAAGCCACATTAACAAAGGCTGCTTTGGATGACATTTGGATGTCAGAAGCATGGCACTTGCATCAAGAAATGACAAGTTTAGGGGCACTTTGATAGTAAGCGGGAAGAGAGAAAAAGGGTTTTGCAAAAAGGGTGGGGTTTTTTTCCTGAACCAAACAGGATGGGAAAATTTTGAAAAATGAGGTGCTTTAGTAAAGGTGCTGAATCCAGACAGCAACAAATAAAAAGATATTGGAGATACTTATCTATTTTCGCTCATTTCTTCTTACTTGTAACTTCAGGAGAGCCTGACCATGCTTCAAGACCGCAAATGCCATATACTCTGGTTATTGCTAGTTCACATAAGTACTTGGCCTTACCAAGCACAAACTCATAACTAAAATTAGTCAGTATTTTAATAATGTATTTTCTAAAAAACAAATGCTAAGCTTCCTCTCATGTAAATTCAGGGACTAAGGCAAAATATAATCAGCAGAGAGAAGCACAGTCTTGCTTGCATTCACGTGCAGCATACCCTCAAGGAAGGCTGGAGGTGTTTGATTAAACAGCATCTAGCCTTACGTTATTTAAAGCCTGCATGTTGGTACTTGTACCCACAAGTGCTAGGCACGCTGAAATTTTCAGTCTTCTAGGTAAGTGCTCTTGAGTTCTTGGTACTCTTCCTCCTAGCAGTGCTAAACCACAGAGGCATCACTCTGTGCATGAAGTTACCCGATGTCAGCAATGCCAGCCCTGCAGCCACTGCTGCCACTGCCTTCTCTTGCTTCAGCACAGCACCTACAGGCAAGCAGCACCTGCTGTCCCTCTTCCCAGGTCTCAGGGGCCAGCACAATCACTGTTCCCCCAGGAAAGCTCACAGAGCAGGCACAACGGGCCAAGACACTGCTGCTCAATCATTGCCTTTTCAGAAATCTGCCAGAGCTGGACCAGGAGCTCTGCATCAGTCTCAGGAAACCCCATTCTCAAATCTCACCAAGATCAAGCAGGCAGCGTGCAACTACTTCACATTCAGCTACTTCTGAAATTCTGTCTTGGCATAAGAAATGTCAGCAGTTACTTTTTTATAAGCCAACGAAACCCAAATCCTTTAAGTACACATTACTTGCAGCTTCAAAGTTTAAGCTGCTTGATAGACAGGACTTTAAGCTTTCATAAAGCTGACAAGCCTTGCAGCTACTACTCACACAGCCTAAATTTCCATAACCAGGTGCATTCTTACCACAAGGCTCACATTTACTTTTGTTACAGAAGTTCCCTTCCCTAACTATTGTATCAATCAGTCTTTATAGTATGAAAATGTATTAACTTTGTTAATAAATATTCGTTCACATTATACATTGCCATGTAGTGAGGTAGCGGAATTTTATTGGAGACTTTGGTACTGTTCATGCTTAAGTAAAAGAAACCAAGGGACAGATCGGCCCTGTAAGGATGGACTTTATTTCTTGGAAGCTGAGAGATGTCCTTGTAATTCTGTGTTTTGGTCCTAGCCTCCCACTAGCAGACATCTAGCAACAGCAATAGCTTCAGCAGTTCTTGGCAAAAATCTTTCCGCAGTTGACCGACATCTTGCTCTGTAGCATGTATTTCAAAACAGTGGGCATATCGTAGTCAGAATGGTACACTGAAAACTGGGGAGCAATGTACACACCAATGGCACAAAGATGGACACCAGAGAGGATGGTTGGGCTGGGAAGGGACATGCATTCAAGGCCCTTGAACACTCAGTGTTCTCACATTCATGCACAGATTCATGAACATTAAGGCTCATTGGATAACAACTCAAATTGCAGCCAGCACCAAAAATTAACAGTTAAATACACTGGAAAGACTACAGTGCCAGTCAATCAAAAGATTAGTCTCAAATTAAGGAAACCTGTTTTATCCAAGCAGGTTGCAAACTCTTCAGTATTGTATAATTCAATAAATTCATTGGTTCTCTTGAAAGTAACTACACCTGGCATCAAGCAACCTAATGCTATTTTACTGCCAGAAATTTATCTGTACTCCTATTCAGATAGCATTCTAAACTCTCTTTGCACTGGAAACCTCTATATGCATCCGCACAGTTCAGTATCCTGCCCAGCCTTGGGCAGAGAAAGGGAAAAGTGTTTTCAGGACAATTGTGTGATCTCGTGAGCCACGACTTTTAAGAGTTGTGCGCTTTTTCTGCTCAACCCCATATTCAGCAAAACACTTTACACAGCAATGAAGTGTGTAAGATGACAGACCGGAGGATTCCCTCCCCACCAAATGGTCAGGAATCACCAGCATTTTGTTTTGTCTGCCTCCGCATCTGCTCGCACTCTGCACCTCCGGTAGCCCCCTGGATTGGGGCAGGGAGGGACAGAAGGAAGAGCAGTCCCAGAGAGGGCTCGGAGGAACAGGAAAGGGCAGCAGCGAGGCTCAGCTGCAGAAAGGTTAGGGAGGTCTGCACTAGATGAAAGATGGTAAAATTTTAGCACAAGAAAGAAGCATTAAGAAACCAAGATTTCTGATCTGGCAGCCAGTGAAGTAAAAGCTGCAAAAAAAAACTCAACAGTTAGAGTGGTAAATAAGCCTCACTGATCAAGGAAAAAGAATTTAAATTATGATGACCAAACAAATGGAACTTGGCATTCCATTTAGAAATTCCTTCCTTAAAATAAAATTTAGTTGAAATATACACTTGCAACGTGCACAGAACTAGGTGAAGAATATTTTTATTTTTACAGCAATACACTGAAATGATGGCTTGTAGTAAGCAGGACTGTTTTCTGCCTGCTGGTACTTGTAAGCTGACAGTTTCTTTTCACAGCCTGTTTCTTTTACCTTCCTCACCAGTTCAAAACAATTGGTATACTAAAAGCAAAATTCAAACAAAATCTGTAATCTAGTCAGAAGCATTAACTGAACAGTAAAATTCACTTTGTTTTTCTAGACTCTTTTCATCGTAGCTTCTCCAGCAATGGCTAAAAAGATTTCACAGTCTTTTCAATCTGCAATTAAAAAGAGCTACTACAGCTTTTGCTAAAAGAAAGAAGAAGAACTCTTTCAGTGTTATGAGGATTTCCTGTGGGGAAGGCAGGGGTAAAGGAAACCAGACCCAGTGCAGTGGTTTGCAATGATTCAGCTCATATTTTAATCCATTGCTCTGAGATTGAATCAGTTCTGGTACTAGTCAACTCATTTTCTAAAAAAAAAAAAAAGTTTGTTCTGCTCCAGCCTCAAATGTCGATGTGTTTCCTTAGCACCAGTGACACTTTTCTTCCTCCAGGCATTTACTATTAAGGGTTTAATTGTGACAGAGTTGCAGTAAGTGGCAATTCAGTGAGCCAGGACTTCCCAGCTTGTACTCCACTGCACCATCCCAGCATTGGTTCGGAAACAGGCAGCCTGGCTTCAGCCACAGGACATGTGACGTGACAGCAGCCTGCTTCTCTGGGCAACGGCGAACACCAGAGGAAGACAAGGCTCATTTTTAATCCTTCAACTAACTTTGTATCATGTATTCAAAATTACTACCTATAAAACATTTCTGAAGGACTGCCGCACACACAGACATACTGTGTGCACCCAGGTCAGTGTGACTAGCTTTAGTGGCCCAAACTAGACAGATAAAAAACTAAATAGGTTAGTTGGAATCCAACTAAGTGGCAGCCACAGACATACGGCAAGCCACAAATGTGACACAGGTTTTGCCAAATGAGAGCTTATTTTGTGTTTCTTGTCAAAAAATCATTTTTTTTAAATTACCAACCTTCATTGTTGTTACCTGAGGAACAAGATAAATCTTCCCTGTTGTACCAAGGCTACGTTCTTAGTCATTCTAATGTGTTCATGTGCTCAGCAAAACACCTGGAAGGCCTTCACAGTGAAACCTTAAGCATTTCTAGTTCAAGTGCATCTTGTGAAAGCACTTCTGCTATAATTAGACAGAAACTTTTAACAAGAATTCTCCATGTCCACCCTAAGAAATGGTTTAATCATCTCCACTCTGCTTCTGTATCACCTTCTAACATAAACTGGATTTTATACTCCAGTGTTACCACTTGCAGGTAGCTATCACACATGCCAGACTTCTGTCTGCACTCTGAATTTACTCCTTTTGTAGGACACCCCAGGAAAGCTATAGGAGGGGATGGAAAAAAGTGTCCTCAGGACAGGTAAGAACTGCAAACTGAAGGGAGCCGTGCCTGGGTACAGGACTGGCAGGGGAGGCAGTGACAAAGATGCAATGGCAACACCCAAGGGAAAGGAGTAGCAGAAGCAGTGGGCAGGGAAGTGGGAGACAGGGTTGGAGAGGTCTGGATGCAGAGAAGTTGTCTGCTTGCCACAGCCGCAAGCTACAGAATCACAGCTCTTGCCTAAAAGGCTCACGACTCTGCTTAGTTAGCACCGTAAAGAGCTGGCCTTTACAGCAGGCCAAAACAGCAAAAAGGAAAGACAGAAGTTTTTGTGAAAAGGGGAGGGGGCCGCGATGTCGTAAATCGGATTGAAAACCTGCTGGCTAAGACAAGCAGGGACAGCTCTGATTCAAAGGAGTCATAGAATCATAGAATGCTTTGGGCTGGAAGGGACCTTCAGCGGTCACGTATCCCAACCCCCAAGTCATGTCTGTGCAACTGTTTGCAATGTTTGGGGAAGGAGAGGGCAGGGAACAGCTGGAGAACTAACGACTGAAACTGGGATTCAGTCACAAGATGCCTGGCATCCAGGAAGTACTGAGAAACAGAGAGGCAGGCAGAGATTTCTGGCATCAAAGAGGTAGAATACAGATGGGCAAGGATAGCTGGAGGCAAGGGAATAAACAGAAGACTGAAAGATAAAGATAGTAATATAGAAAACGATAACCTTCTCCCAAAGCTTTGCATACAGGCTTCCCCAAACGCTTCCCCCAAACCTTATCCTGAAACTTCCTGTTTCTAAATTTAACGAGAACTTGTGTGCCTCCAGAGCTGTCTGTTTTGTCCAACAATAGCACCAGCTCTAATAACAACTGTATCCTACACGACACATTTGCCTCACTTATTTTTAATTCACCACGTCACGCTACTACTATTATTACCACCAACCCCTCTCCTCTTCATGCAGGTTCAATATTTTCCTCCAAATCACAGGGAAGAAACAAGTTGTGGTAAAATATAAGTCTAAACACTGCAACTCCATTTTTTCCAGACAGAAAAGGTTTAGAGTGTAGTATTTTTGTGGTAGAAATAAAAACAGTAATACCACCAGCATTGCAAAGTATAACCAGACTTGCAAAATTTGCCATCCTGGAAATATCAGTTTAACAAATTTTTTACTTTATTTGTCCTTCAAAATACTGGACTTCTTCACAAACAGAAAAGATACAAGCAGTAATTCCTGTGGTTAAGCAAAAAGAGCACACGAAGATAGTTTCATAATCAAAATCTGAGTAGATTTTTACCAATGAAAGTTTTACCAATTAAATCAATGGGTGTTTAATCAAAAAGAATTTCTATTTCATGGAAAGATTAACTTGTGTGCCAAGTCATAACATTTACCTGATGAAAGAACAACTGCTATCCTAAAAACAAAGTTTAAATTTTACCTAGATTAAAGCTCTTTGGCTCAAAGTGAAATGAGCTTTGCAGATACTTCACACACATCAAGAAATTAATACCATTTCTTGTGAAAAATTTCAAAAAAACAAGAGATCCAACGGGAGTTTTACAGGACTCAAGCTATGAGGAAAACAGGGCAGAAATCATCCCTGCAGTTAATTAACAGTTACTTCAGTCAACATGATTCCCTTTTACAAGAATAAAGACGCCATTTCTTAGATGTTTACAGTATGCGGACTCTTCACAGCTGACTGAAATCTGCATGAAGGAAACCAACTGCATTTGTTATACAGCCAGTGACGTTGTGTGATGAGACCTAACTTCAGATGTAAATGTTTTCTTTTAAAATGATCTTTTCCCCGAAACATGTTAGAATGATTCCTGCATTTGACATGTTAATTACATATTTTAAAGGAGCTGTCCTATATTCAGAAAAACTGTCAGCATTTAGACAAACTATTGTAAACAGGCCTTACGCCACAAAGAACTAAGTTCTTGGACTGTCACAGGAATTTGCCTTATGACTTTTTGAAATTCTTTGTAGAAAATCTGGATCCTATTCACCTGGGCTCCCCAGTCACATCAGATGTAGAGACTAAACCAGTTTAAAAGCAGTTTGTGATAAGGATCACTGCAGTAACTTTTATTTTCAACAGGTGAAAAATGTGCTTTCCTGCAGCAAGCAGGGAAATCTTTCCCACACTAGAATTTGCAAGCATATAAAGACAAGAGGATTTTTTTTTATTTTTTAATGAAAAAGCGAACTAAAACTAGTTTTTATGATACCAAGCAACCGTCCAAACACCAACTTTTGCAGTCCCAAGTCTGCAGAAAAGCTGACTCGGCGCTGTTGCTGCTACCACATGCTTTTGCAAGGTGGCATGGAGACCTCCTGCAGCAGCTGTTAAGACACAGACAGACAGGCAAAGGCCAAGACACACAAGCTGGACCACTGTTTCTCTGTTATTGGGAATAACTTGCAGGGTCTGATAACATGATGGGCCCCCTGCTGACCAAGGAATGACCTGCTGTGCACCATGCTGGAGAGAGCATGCCATAGGATTAACAGCAAGGCCAGGGATAATACTGACCTTCTGGCAGTATGGCAAATCTTGGGGAAAAATGCCTGGAAAGAACAGGAATTCTGCATGCCCCTATCCTAGATGCTGGGATGGAGCTTGGCTCAACCACGGGCCTCATGCTGTTCTGACAACCCATCTGCATTCACCGCGCTGGGGAGTACCTGCTGTTGGCCTGGCAGCAGGTGCAGATCACCAGATTTATCAGGTTGTCTGGGCAAGGTGGCCAGGTACCATTTAACCTCATTTGCATCGTGCCCTAATATACACTGGTGCTCCATGCATCTTATTGTCCTTGTGTAGCAGTGACGAATGAGTAGTTATACACAGAGTAAGTGAAGAAGACACATGCCTACCTCCAGTGGAAGGGAACCTCGGTTTGAAGAGACAAGACTGGTAGCCCCAGGCAACAGGTACTGCTGCCACTGCCCCTAACGTCCCTGCTCTCCTTGGGCTTGACTTTCTTGACCACTGAAGGTGGACAGATGAGACAGAAAGGCATTGGGCTTTTGTTACAGGCAGCGTGGTTTGCACAGGATGGAACCAGCTACAGGACTCTACTGATCCCAGCAATGTTGCATGCACTCAGACAGACCCAGTTGTTCTTCCCTTAGCAACCCAAATAATTTGCTGAAAGAGGTAATGAACTGATTAAGGGGCTGCTGGTGAGACTGAAAAAGTAATTAGTAGCCTGGAAAAACAGAGAGGAGGGGGGCTCTCAAACACATTTATCTTACAACAGTCCTGTTCAGCCTGCCCAGAAGCATACTGGAGAATGGCAGTTAACAACAGATATCAGAGTTTTGAAAAATCAGAAAATCATAGAACGGTTTGGATTGGAAGGGACCTTAAAGATCATCCAGTCCCAATGCCCCTGCCACAGTCAGGGACATCTTCCACTAGACCAGGCTGCTCAAAGACCCATCCAATCCGGCCTTGAACACTTCCAGGGAGGGGGCACCCACAGCTTCTCTGCGCAACCTGTTCCAGTGCCTCATCACCCTCCCATTAAAGAATTTCTTCCTTATATCTAACCTACATCTACCCTTTTTCAGTTTAAAGCCATCACCCCTTGTCCTATCGCTAAACACCTTTGCAAACAGTCCCTCTCCAGCTTTCTTGTAGGTCTCCTTCAGGTACTGAAAGGCTTCAATAACGTCTCCCCGGAGCCTTCTCTTCTCCAGGCTGAACAACCCCAACTCTCTCAGCCTTTCCTCACAGGAGAGGTGTTCCAGATCTCGGATCATTTTTGCAGCCCTCTGGACCCACTCCAACAGCTCCATGTCTGTCCTGTGCTGAGGGCTCCAGAGCTGGACGCAGCATGCCAGGTGGGCTCTCACCTGAGCAGAGCAGAGGGGCACAATCCCCTCCTTCAACCTGCTGGCCACGCTGCTTTTGATGCAGCCCAGGATATGGTTGGCCTTCTGGGCTGTGAGTGGGTCATGTCCATGTCCACCTTCTTGTCAACCAACACCCCCAAGTCCTTCTCAGCAGGGCTGCTCTCAATCCATTCTCTGTCCAGTTTGTATTTGTGTTTGGGATTGTCCCGACCCACATGCACGACCTTGCACTTGGTCTTGTTGAACTTCATGAGGTTCACATGGGCCCACCTCTCCAGCCTGTCAAGGTCCCTCTGGATGGCATCCCTTTGCCCCAGCATGTCGACTGCACCACACAGCTCGGTGTCATTGCCAGACTTGCTGAGGGTGCACTTGATCCCATGGTCCTTGTTGCTGACAAGTATTTTAAACAGCGCCAGTCCCAGTACTGACCCCTGAGGAACACCACTTGTCACTGTTCTCCAACTGTTCATCAAGCCATTGACCAGAACTTTTTGAGTGCAACCATCCAGCCAATTTCTTGTCCACCGAGTGGCCTATCCATCAAATCCACATGTCTCCAATTTAGAGACAAGAATGTCATGTGGGATAGTGTCAAAGGCTTTGCATGAGTCCAGGTAGATGACGTCGTCAGTTGCTCTTCCCTTATCCACCAATGCAGTAAGACTGTCATAGAAGGCCACCCAGTCTGTCAGGCACGATTTGCCCTTAGTCAAGCCATGCTGGCTGTCCTTATTTTGCATTTGCCTTAGCATATTTTCCAGAAGGATCTGCTCCAGGATCTTGCTGGGCACAGAGGTGAGACTAACTGGCCTGTAGTTCCCCGTGTCTTCCTTTTTTCCCTTTTTAAAAATGGGGGTTATATTTCCCCTTTTCTAGTCAGTGGGAACTTCACCAGACTGCCAAAACTTCTCAAATATGACGGATAGTGCCTTAGCAACTTCTCCACCAGTTCCCTCAGGACCCATGGATGCAACTCATCAGGTCCCATGGCCTTGTGCACCTTCTGGTTCCTTAGATGGTCTTGAACCTCATCTTCTTCTACAGTGAACGGTTCTTCACTCTTCCAGTCCCTGCCTTTGCTGCCTGTGACATGGGCGGTGTTGCTGGAGCACTTACTGGTGAAGACTGAGGCAAAAAAGTCGCTGAGAACCTCAGCCTTCTGCATATCCTGGGTAACTGGGTCTCCCGTTTCCTTCCAGAGAGGGCCCACATTTTGCCTAGCCTTGCTTTTATCACTGACGTACCTATAGAAGCTTGACTTGTTGCCCTTGACGTCCCTGGTCAGATTTAATTCTATCAGGGCTTCAGCTTTCCTAAGCTGATTCCTGCCTGCTTGGACAACTTCTCTGTATTCCTCCCAGGCTACCTGTCCTTGCTTCCACCCTCTGCAGGCTTCCTTTTTGTGCTTGACTTTGTCCAGGAGCTCCCTGTTCATCCATGCAGGTCTCCTGGCATTTTTGCCCAACTTCCTCTTTGTTGGGATGCATCGCTCCTGAGCATGGAGAAGGTGTCCTTGAATATCAACCAACTTTCCTGGGCCCCTCTTACCTCCAGGGCTTTATCCCATGATACTCCACCAGGCAGATCCTTGAAGAGGCCAGAGTCTGCTATCCTGAAGCCCAGTACAGCGAGCTTGCAGTGCTCCCTTCTCGCTGCCCAAAGGATCTTGAACTCCACCATTTCATGGTCACTGCAGCCAAGGCTGCCCTTGAGCTTCACATTCCCCACCAGCCCCTCCTTGTTGGTGAGAACAAGGTCTAACATAGCACCTCTCCTCATGGGTTTCTCTATCACTTGGAGAAGGATGATGTAGCTGCTGCATTAGTGTTGTCTCACAAACGGAGTTCATTACCTGGCATACAACATCCAATATGCACACAGAGCCAAGATACCAGTTTATTTCTGGTTTTGCACAAAACCAGGTGCTAGGTGGATTTCCATAAAGCTAGCACACCTGGTTACAATCACATCACATATTTACGGAGTTAAAAATGCTAGTTCCGCCTGTCAGCGATACCCTCCTAACTATGATTGGTTAGTTTTCTTCTCACTTTGGTTTAAAGACACAGTACTCATTAAATTTAAGACGCATGCTCAGTGAGTAAGGGTCTCTGCTTGAGCCAGGGTCTCCAGCTCAAGGGGTGTGATTTTTAGTATTATAATGAGGATCGTTTGCTTAAGGGTGTTCTTTATCATTCTTCTGCTGGTATTTCCAAATTGTTCAAAAACAGCTTAATTAGCTTACATATGTTTCCAACCTATACTTTGTTGCCAAAGACAGTAGTTCCTGATTAGACATTCCTGTATCAACCACTCATCAACATCTTGGCCTTCCATTAACCCTAGAGTACATATTCTAGCTAAATACTTAGGTCAGACTGACCTTCTGTGTATACTTGTACAATGCTGAGTTCAGCCGACTACATTAACAGTTCTAGTTCCAGGTGTGCTGCAGCTCTTGCACAAGCCAGAAGCCAAAGAATAGGTCTGGTACGTTACAACTGATGTTGCAAATGCTTTCTTTTCAATCCCTCTGGCTGAAGAAACAAGACATGAATTGCTTCACCTGCAACAGTGTGCAATATGTCTGGAACTGGCCGTTGCAAGGGGTGGAAACACAGTCCTACCCACTGCCACAGCATCAGCCACAAAACCTTAAAGCAACACACCTCTACAGAACCTTTCCACTGCACTGATAATGAACTGATTACAGGAAAAACTCTCGAAGAAGCACTAAGCAATGGGCAACAGGTAATCTTTATCTTTCTCAACTTGAACTGATCAGTCTGTGGCCAGCAAATCAACAATATGAGGAAGACTGAACTCCTCTGGCTATAAAATACCTCAGCATATGATGAACTATATGCTGAAAATAACCAGTGGAGTTTGTTTACTGATGGATCCTGTAAAACCACAGCAGGAAATGAGGCTCCAAGCAGCTTGGAGCCCCGCCACAGGAGAGACTGTCACCTGCAAAGGGACGAGAGGCTGCCATCAGTTTGCAGAAGTAATGGCCTTTGGAGTCACCTTGGAACATGCTCAGGAGCATCAGTAGCCCTGAGTACACATATACACAGACTCCTGAGTGAGCACAAATACAGTGCAGAAACGGCTCACAGATTGGAATCATGATAATCAGCAGCAGTGAGGAAAACCAGTTTCAGCATCAGAAGAATGGAAAGTAATACAACAGCATTATTCTGAGAAACATCTACTTGAACGCATGATGTTAATGCACATATCTGAAATTCAAAGGCAATTTGAGAACAGAATAACAAGGTTGACCAGCTAGCTCAACTTCCCAGCATAGATTTAGGGTGTGAGCTCAAAGGAAAGCTATTTTTAGCCAGGTGGGTCCACAAAACTGCTGCTCATGTACTGGAGCAGAAAATGCAGCTTAGACATGTCTCAGGAAGCCATAGTGCAAGTAACTAGGCAGTGTGAGATCTGTGGAACAATACCACACACACGGAAAGTATGAATGACAAACCAGTACGTGCACTGAGAGAAAGGGAAGTTTGGAGAAGCCTGGCAAGTAGATCAGCCCCCTTCTCTTCAGCAACACCAGCAGTGCTGTGTCCTCACAGTCGCAAAGCTAGCAATGGATTGCTAGCAGCTTTTCTACTTGGAAAGAAAATGTAGGCAGCACCCTACATGGAACAAACAAACGTATTTGTTGGCATGATGGAATGCACCTCGGCTAGACTCAGACAGCAGCAGTCATTTCAAAACCACAGCTGTCCAAGAATGAGGGGAAGACTGTGGAGCAGAGCGGGTATATCATATTCCCTCTAATCCCCATGCATCTGGAAAGGTAGTACAGTACAATGGCTAACTTGAAACTGCACTCCAGGGAAAGGGAATCTCACTTCTACAAAGCTGGGTGGAAAGCAGTTAACATAAAAGTAGGAACCTGTCATAGCAGCCCTGCAGAAAACCATCTACCCCAAGTTCAGCTGGGTGACAAAGTGCCAGCCAGCCCTGGGGATACCAGAATTTAGACACAAGATCGTGTCTATCCTCCTGCAGCAACTGAAATCCCTAAGGAAGGAGTCCTTGTCACTTGAGGACCAGAAATTACCTACTAGGTGGCCTTTTGAAAAGTCATAATGAAATTAAATATGTGTTTTTACATATGACAAATGATCTTAGTCTACTTCATGAACTATGCCGTGTGTTTTGGAGACACAAGACCTATGTCTTTACAGACAAGACATATGTCCAAACAGTTCCTAGGTACACGTTGCTCAAGAATGCACCGGGCGTGATCTGGGCAGGGTTCCAGCAGCAGAAGGCTGCAGGCTGCCCTGTCTGGGAAGAAGCCATGAACTGCCCCGTGCTGCTTACAGTCATGTCACATTGGCACTGACACCAACCGCGTGCACCAAACCTCCAACTGGTCAGAGGAGCACACAGAGTATTCCTGCTTGAGCATATGTAAGAAAGAGCATGAGCCAGCAGGGACAGGAGACGTGAGGAGATGGCCTGAGAGACTCGCAGAGGGAGGGACTGCAGAGGGCACATGGGGCTGGAGATGTGCTCTGGGCAGCAGAGGGTCCATGCCAACAGGGTACATTGCTGAGGGACTATAGCTATAAGCCACCCACATCAGGGCAAGGACAGCCCTGAGGGACTGCAGCTGTGGGCCACTCACACAAGCGCCACCCACACCAGGGCAGGGACAGCCCTGCGGGACCATAAGCGACCCTCGCTGGAGCAGGGACACCGAGAAGCAAAGAGGAGCACAGAAAAATCAGCAGGAAGCAAGCACTAGCAGCAGAAAGAAACCACTGGGCATACAACCTCCCTGCTCTGCCCGTCACCTCACCGAAGGAGCAGGGGATGGGCTTAGGGTAAGCTGCAGCAAAAACCAGGGAAGCTGAGGTGGGGTAGGGGTGTTTGGCTTAAGCTCGAAGTAGGGAAAGGGGGAGGACCTTAGGGGCTTGATTGTCTCTCAGTTCCCATGTCCATGATTAGAAGTTCAAGTTAACTGACCGTAAGCTAATCTAAGTAACAGTTAGAATCATAGAATCAAGTTCCCCAAACTGAGACTGTTTTGCTCATAACATTCTCTCAAACCACTTATACTGGACTCCACAGAGTAGGTTCCCGTGCCAGCAACTGCTGGCTAAAAGAAAGAGGCTTGCCCCTGCCGAGATGATCTTAACTGATGAAGATTACTGTTATTATTGAATTTCACTAACACAGCTGTTACCTGATGAAATACAAGTTGATTGCAGTGAGAGGATCAACATAGCAAGAGTTAAAGCAGAGTCCTTTCGCAACTGCAGGCAACCCCATCACATGCAACAGAGAAACATCAGGAAAATATTGAAATTGGTCTTGGCTGGATGGCAGTAGGCTGAGTCACACTTAACTCTTGCCAAGTTATATCACTGTAACTACAGAAAGCTTAAGGATTGTTGCAGTGATGTCATTTTAATGTAGCAGTGCAGTGGCCATTTTATATAAACAACAACACAAAAAAACTCTCTTACCCATTTCAAATTAGAGGAAACAGAAAGATGAAGAAACACGTGCTGCTCTTTTCAAGTTCATGCTGCCATGTAGGCACACTAGCACTGCTACTAGAATTGTTCAAGTGAAAGAAAGTTGTGTGATTGTTTTTGTTTGTTTTTTTAAATCAGATTTTAAAGGAAAACAACTCCAGAGCCCAGAAAGCAGAGACTCGTCTCCAGGAGTCCCTGCGCCACCTCTCTGCCCCGGCTGAAAGCTCCGTCCACTGTGTTACAGACAGGTTCGTTTCACCGTTTTTCATCCAACTAGTCATTTCTGTCAACACTGACTTGCCTCAACAAGAAGTCAGGGGCACAAGTGTTTCCTTCCCTTTGCTCATAGCCCTGTAATTATGGCAGGCTTACAAATAAGGGATCTCCACTCGTAATTCACCTCGGGCTACTGATCTTACAACACAGATACCTCAGCTTCCAGCCTGTATTTTGCTCACCTCCCGGTGTTCACTACCACTGCTGTTTCTTGCGGCAACTGTGTTTCAATCAACAAGCCCTACTCAATTCTTGCAAAGGATACTTAAAGCATATATTACTGAGTCCAGACTAGAGCTCCTCAGCAGGCAGACAGCTTTTCATGCCTCAATCCTTCTACAGTAGGTAAGGGAAACTTTTGAGCCTCATGTCCGCATGCAGTAGTTTTCTGCCGCTCATCATGTATGGATGTTTTTGTCTAATTCTCCTTCTGCTGCGCTCTTCATATAAATTATATAGAAGATCTGCTGCCTAATACTTCTTTTGCTGCTGTATTTTGAAAACCAGGTACCTAAAATTAGACGCAAGGCTAACCTGGTGGTTGTGCAGACGTCAGACAGCTGAGGCGGCT
>Ga0065711_1001496_pt1 | contig 47064 bp, 23 predicted proteins | sample Hoacrofraction12_FD_59098 | JGI IMG/M metagenome (GOLD analysis project Ga0065711, IMG submission 59098) | Hoatzin crop microbial communities from Cojedes, Venezuela - Epithelial fraction 12 v2 (version 2) | ecosystem: Host-associated > Birds > Digestive system > Esophagus > Crop | place...
AGGCTTGGGGCGGACCTGCTGGAGAGCAGCTCTGCGGAGAGGGACCTGGGTGTCCTGGTGGATGACAGGTTAACCATGAGCCAGCAGTGTGCCCTGGCTGCCAAGAAAGCTAATGGTATCCTGGGGTGCATCAAGAAGAGTGTGGCCAGCAGGTCGAGGGAGGTTGTCCTCCCCCTCTACTCTGCCCTAGTGAGGCCTCATCTGGAGTACTGTGTCCGGTTCTGGGCTCCCCAGTTCAAGAAAGACGAAGAGTTACTGGAGAGAGTTCAGCGGAGGGCTACAAGGATGATGAGGGGACTGGAACATCTCTCCTACGACGAGAGGCTGAGGGGGCTGGGCTTGTTCAGCCTGAGGAAGAGAAGGCTGAGAGGGGACCTAGTATATACTTACAAATATCTGAAGGGTGGGTGTCAGGAGGATGGGGCCAAGCTCTTTTCTGTGGTGTCCAGCGACAGGACACAGGGCAATGGGCACAAACTGAAGCACAGGAAGTTCCGTCTGAACACGAGGGAGAATTTCTTCCCTCTGAGGGTGATGGAGCCCTGGAACAGGCTGCCCAGGGAGGTTGTGGAGTCTCCTTCTCTGGAGATATTCAAGACCTGCCTGGACAAGGTCCTCTACAGAGTACTGTAGGTGACCCTGCTTCAGCAGGAGGGTTGGACTAGATGACGCACAGAGGTCCCTTCCAACCCCTACCATTCTGTGATTTTGTGATTCTGTGATTCTGTACTCGGCACTGGTGAGGCCACACCTTGAGTACTGTGTTCAGTTTTGGGCCCCTCACTACAAGTAAGTCACTGAGTTGCTGGAGCGTGTTCAGAGCAGAGCAACGAGGCTGGTGAGGGGTCTAGAGAACAAGTAGAGGAGCAACTGAAGGAACAGGGGCTGTTTAGTCTGGAGAAGAGGAGGCTGAGGGGGGACCATATTGCTCTCTACAACTACCTGAAAGGAGATTGTAGTGAGGCAGGTGTTGGTCTCTTCTCCCAGTTAACTAGCGATAGAAGGAGAGGGAATGGCCTCAAGTTGCAGCAGAGGAGGTTTGGATTGAATATTAGGAAAGGTTTCTTTACTGGAAGAGTGATCAGGCATTGGAACAGGCTGCTCAGGGAGGTGGTTGAGTCCCCATCCCTGGAGGTGTTCAAAAGATGTGTAGATGTGGCACTTCATGGTGTTGATTGGATGGTTGGACTCGATGATCTTAGAGGTCTTTTCCAACCTATGATTCTATGATTCTGTGATAAGGCCTATCTATAAACCAGGCTTCTCACTCCCTGTGCAAGCACTTGCTTTATTGCATATATTGAACGAGAAATGTGTGCTACTTGTGAGTCCAGCTATGTTGTACATAGGTGCAAAACAATATATGCAGTCATATCACTCTTTTAGCACACCTAGAAAAGTATGCTTCGGAAGGCTGAAGACAGTAAAGTTAGGGTGAGTTTTACTGTATTTGTAAGTAGACATCTAAAATAGCCTGGGAAGTCATGGCTTAGAATTGTTTATTTCTGTTCAGTGAGTCTGAAGAGAGCCAAGTGAAATAGTTCCTGTGTCTTCCTTATGGGTGAGGAGAATCTTATCTTCTGCTTCTGTCTTTGGAAAATCCAGAGGTGTAAGAGATGCTCATGCACCAGTTTTGTCCACTCAGCTCAGGAACGTTTCATAGTCATGGCACTTCTGTGTTAGGAAAGTTTGGCAGACCCTCTGGTACCCAAGTAATTGGATATGGGGAGAGAATTGTTTTCTACTCCTGGAATCTGTATGTCCACCAAGAGATGTACCCAAACCCTGTTACAAAGAAAACTGGATAATCCAGTGACAATCACAGTAGGTGTGGTCTTAAATTGGTATGCAATAGAACCTGTGTGAAGGATGATGGTGGCTTAAAGATACACATTTAAAAAACAGAAGAAAATGTGAATATTATAAGATGATTGTATTCTAAGCGGGTTTGTCTGAAGTTTGTAGAAAGTGTCAGAAGGTGCTGGAGACAGGCAACAAAATGATGAACTGCTAACCCTCATGCAGTGTTTCGTGATCTGCACCACTGATGCTGAGACTGTCATTTTCCAGCACACTCCAGAGCCTTCCAGGAAGAGTGTTCCTTAGCGCTTGCTCATAATTTTGAAAACAAATGAATTATCTTTATACATAATTCTATATGTTTATAATTTTATATATACATTTCTAAAATGCTACAGAGAAATTTTCAGCTGTTTATAAGTATGATATCTGGCATTGCTAATTCACAACAGAGATGGGATATCTTTATTCAAAGTGTTATCAAAATCATGGAATGATGCTGCAAGCTATGCCATTTCCAGCATAATACATGATTTTCTTTTGAAATGAATGAAAACCTTCCCTAATATGATTATACTTGTGGGAACATTTGTGAGGCAGAATGCAAGCCAATCAGGGATTTCTTTATGATGATCCATTACAGTTCATTCTAAATCAGCTGTAAATATTACCATATAGTTCCAATTAAATTGTTATCTGCTACTGTCAGTCTAGGTCTTTCACAAATGAATTTTATCAGACTAAACAGATGACAGCACTTTTTTAAACTGAACTACAGAAGTGAGGGTTGTACTCTATAATTCCCAGTGTCCTCCCATACTCTTAATATCTGTTGGATGAAAACTGCTACTTAATTCATTTGGCACTTTTATCCACTTTTACCTTTGAATGTCGTAGATAGGGCTTGAGTTCTTTTAAGCAGCCAGACAACATAAAACTGAATCTCTATCCTAGAAAAGCCTGACAAAAGTGTGTAAGCTTTATTTAAAAAAAAAAAAAAAAGAAATTTCCCAATTTGTTAAAAACACTTGAGTGTCTTATATGTGAAAGAAGTATGTGACTAGGGAAGTAACTGAGGTAAGAGCTCTGTTGTGTTCAACACTTACAGTAATGGCTAGATAAACTACCACTCTTTTCCACTGTTTGAGGTATGCCTGGTAACTCAGGAGGGAGATGATCAGCCATTGATGGCCTTTAAATGAGCTCCCAAGAGCTATTAAGCCTTATAGGCTTTACAGAATGCAATCGTTCCTAATAGTGACTATTCGCAGCTTTTACAACTGAAATGAGTGTGTTAACCATCTTGTTTTTTCCTTTTCTGTCTTTCTGATGATCTCTACTAAAGATCAGTATGCTGTAAGGCAGCTGTGCTTGCATTTCTCTGAGAGACCTGATGCCGTGACTGTTAATAGGGGAAGATGTTGTGTTATAAGGTATGGAGTAATTTGGTAGAAAATAAACCTCCTTGCTTTCTAACTCTCCTCACCAGAGTGGGAGGCTAGGTGTGGCTAAGTTTAAATTCTGAATGATATCCAATTTACTACTACCAGTCCAGTTGCATTTAATATGTATATTAAACTACCACGATTCTGGATACACTAATAGCGTTCTGCACCTTCAGTCCAGTCGTGTGCATGAACTAGCACGGCCGCGCTCTAGGGTTCGGTCGCGTTCAGTGAGAAACTGTGACAACTGGTTACTTAAACAGTGCAGTTTCATTTGTGCAACAGGTATATAGGTTTTTTGAATTGCTGGTGATAGTGACTGCAAGAAAGCACAAATAATAAATAATACAGCCTGGCTATAAACATTAGGGAGTAAATCTCTAGAGAGATTTCTAAGATTCCCGAGAAAAGCGCTTAGTCTAAGTCTCACCCGAGGTGTCCCAAGGAGAGGAGAAGCAAGGCTCAGCCCATCGGCCGATCCCGGTAGTCAGAGGCAGTCTGAGATGGAGTTTCCAATGACTTGCTCACAGTGTTATCTTCTTCTCCGAAAATCCCCTATTTCCCTGGCTATTTTTATATCCTTTCTACATTCAAGGTGGAGTTTGAGTGACCGTAGTCATACATACCTTTTATCATGATTGGTGTGAAATTCTCTCTTCATGTTTAAAGGTATAGTTTACAAAAAATCGAGGGCGCAGACTCAAAGAGGAGTGGTCGTACCTTGGAGGTGGGTAGCCTTCCGGATGGAAGAGTGTTTTGGTATGAGAATGATATTAATACGAGCAACATTCACAAAAGGATAGCACTTTGGCAAGGTCTCGAAAACCTGTTGGCTCAGGGGACCAGATGAGATGCTTATCAGTTCTAGAGAACCATCTGTTCCTGCTTTATCATCACGGAGCATGGCCACGGAGTCTCCACTCCGCTCCATTCTCTATGGTATGTTGCAGTGAGTTGCTGTCTTAGTGGGTTCCTCACATGACTGTTGCAGCTGTGGCCCATCCTCAGAGCTCCTTTTGATTTTATGCTTTTCCTCAATGGGTGAACAATGCTACATTTTCCATATAAACCTTAATTTTCAGATGTAAACCTTAATTTTACTAATAATTCTACAAAATATTGGTAGGATCAGGACTGTCACTAGTTTTAGTTGTAGTCTTTTTCTTTTGGGAAAGGTATGCACTTCAGTATGCCTATTATAGAACTCCCCTATCCAACTCCTTTAGCAGGAACTGGTGAGCCTCTTCTATTTCTTCATAGATGCATCTCCTGCTTGGTTCAGAAGTATGCACTTTTTCCACCATGCCATCAGATTTTCTGGTTAGAAACCACCCTCCATTTCCTTTTCTTGAAGCCAAGGCAATGTAAAGCAAGAAATGAAAGAGTGCTGACACCAGACACATGGAGCAGGACCAAGTGTTAGGGCAAGAAAGTTGGCAGAAACTCCCTCTTCTCCTGCTACTTCTAGCCTATTCACCCTCCAGCCCTCATTTCTCAGGTAAATAATACATGGGCATGAGCCCAAGCCTCCAGGTGGGAAGTGAGTTGGCCTGTCTCCAGAAGATGGGACAGCTAACTTTGCAGGCAAAATTGATTTTTAACATTAGCCAAATTTGCCGTAATTGTTGCCAGCACAGGTCTGATGAAGGGAGGAAAAGAGAAGAGGAAGCCTGGATAGAACAGTGTTTTCTCCCACATTGTTTATGTGTTTTAGTCATTGGATTAAAATAACTGGACATAACTTTTCAGGCTGTCTGAGCCTTTGAATCTTCTCTACTCTTTTGTGCTCACTCTACCTCCATAAAAGTTGCATTTGTGGCCATTTGGTGGCCCAAACAAAATAGGAGTCTTGAAGTCTGTGCTGAAGGATTCATTTCAGGAGATGTGGATTTGTTAGGCTGAGGAGGGAACTGAATCTGCCTTTCTGACATACTGCTTTAAAAAGAACACCATGTAAATGGTACACACTATCACATTTCTTTAGGAGTCCAGAGTGACATCAATTTTTTTAAAAGAATATACCAAAATGTTATGCAGAAGTGAATGTGGTATGACACATGCTTGCTTGAAAGGCAAGACCTGTTGGGTCCCATAAATAGGTCTAGTAGGATGTCTGAAGAAGGTCAGCAGACCACTCTAAAGGCAGGCTTGATGGCATGTGTTCTCTCATACACAGGGCCCATAGTCATGTGGAGGTGATTCTGTACTCCCATGCTAGAAGCCTGTGTGCCCATCTTTCTCAATGCTTTGCTGTGTTGGGAGTTCATCTCCTCAAGGGTGGTATCAATTCACAGAAGATGAAATGTCACACTTCCTACCAGAACAGACTTGGTACTAAAAGCTGGTGATTGTGCAGGTAGCAGTGAAGGGGCAGGAAAGGCAAGTAGGGAGCAGATACTTGTGAATTCTCAAAAGACGCAAGAAAAAATCTGGAATAGCATCTCTGCAATTACACTTTTGTTTTCATAGTGATTTGAAACTCTCTGTTTAGTGTTGCCAAGAACTCCAACTAATTAAGGAGCTAGTTCCTATTGTTCTTTTTTGTATGATTAGTTAGGCTAATTTTCAGCTACCTATAAACAATTAATAATTTACAGTTCTAGAGAGACATGTCTTTTACTGCTTGAGTAGTTGCTTGATGTGTCAAGTGGGATCTGAGTAATTGGGAGCTGTGAAAATCCTATGATGCCAGCAGAAAATTATATAATTTTAAAGAAGCTTGTGAAAAGCCTAGAAAAAGAAGCAATAGGTTGAATACCCTTCAAACACAGTTGCAAGGAAAAATACCGCTCACTGTGCTGGTTCAGGGGGCTCAGAGTAGAGTTCCGGCAGTGTGAGTGAGAAGCAGACACTTCAAATACAGCCTGTTGATCCAGATTACAAAAAATGAAAATAGCCATACATAAAAAATAGAATTATTTAAGGTAGACAAATAGTCTCTGGTTTACATTTTACTGCACTTAGGTATGACTCTGTCTTCAAATCTCTGAAATCTTCGTGATTTATTTCCACTGAGTCCTAGTAGAAAGTCTCCATTACTAAAATTTTAAAAGAAACTACTTTAAAGTGTATAGAAATGTACATATAAATGCATATAAAGGAATAAATATAAACTTCAGTTTCTAGAAAGTAATTCTGTACTTGTGGAGTAAGAGCTACCGGTTGGCAGAACATGTAATATTATACTTCTGTAAAGCGGCATATAATCCTACTTTAGGTGTAGTCTTGACTGTAAGTAGTGTATTATTGAACCACTGGATGCTAGAAGCTCATTGTTCATAAAGAAAGTATTGGGAAAGCAACTAAAATTATTTCCTCATGGGCTCAGCTGTGCCCTCTGCACTGAGTAAAGATTCACTTTCTTCTGGGGATGAGAGTCAGTTGGATTCCCAGAGCTGTTTCTAGTTGGAACAATTATTGCCAGAGCCTGCCATCAATGTCTTAGCACCTGGAATGGGTTCACAGAGATAACTGCTCTTTTTATGTGCTAAATCACGTTTGACTAGCACAGCATTTGCAGCCAACTATCTTTTTGTGTCAATATCTGAATCCACTGAACTATCCACCAGTTCGTTCTCCAAATTGTTACTGCATAACTAGCAGAATGTACTTACATAGTTCTCGGCAATAACTGTAAAGAATGAATTGATCCCTCTTTGTGCAGTTTTAACACAGCCAAATACACTGGCTGCAGAATGAAACATATGTATATCTATGGTAGGGAGATCTGTGTATTTTAGGTCAGGCATTTGCTAGTTACGAAAAAATCGTTGAATGCCAGAATAAATATTTAATTAGAACCTCCAACAGTCTATCTTCAAGTTTCAGAAATCATGATCCAATTTCAGAAAATGCAGTCTGAGGTCCTCAGACACTTCTGAAAGCAGGAAAATCTGTACACAACCTAGGCTGTCACAAGTGAAAATCAGGGAGTCTGGTTAGTTGTGCTGCTGGAATGCTGAGTTGAATAATATATCCAGCTGCTTTTTCCTCTTTCCAAGGAAATGAAAGGAATTTGACTAGATATAAGGGAGGCCCAAATTAGCTCCCAGCATGGTCACTGGCTTCCCCTGGCCATATCACTTACTCCCCTCCCTGTGCCAGTCCTCCCAATGCACTCAGGGTCACCACGCATCTGACAACAGAGACGTGGTGTGTAGGTGTCTTTCACTCCTCACATCTGTAAAACAGCATAGAATAATTCCCTGCAGGCAGTTTTTCTTTGCTGGATAGCCCATGCAGTGCTGTTTCTTCCACCCTGTTGTTCCCCTGAGCAGGAATGGGAGAGCTTTATATCTCGCTGCTGAGATGAGCACTCGCAAGGCATCAATTGAAATTCCTCAGCTGTTGTGCTGGGTCTATGCTGAAAGCCGAGCTGTGTTGGTTTCATCAAGAACTGTTTCACGCTCATAAGCACTCAGTGATGTCTTTTGCTACGTGGGACATGTTAGGGATTTGTGCTTTGGTTGGGTTAGTGTCTGGTTGGTGGTTACAGCGTATGGGCAGCCCTAATCCTTTCAAAAATATCTTCTAAAAAACATTGTTGGGAATTGGACCAAATGAGACACAGGTCTTAAGATGCTGGGTGAGAGAAAGGTCAGAGTAGTCTGAAACTTGAATAATTAGTATTTAATATCCAGCTGTGTTCTCTGTTGTCATGCATCTTGTCAGTAGGGAGGTTTGGTTTGAGACATCTATATATTACAGAGGATGTATTTAATCATATGCAGTAGATAGAAATGGGTACTGATTGTTGGGGATTCTGTTGTTGTTGTTATTTTTTAAGTAGATTTACAAAACTCGAGGGGAATGAGGGCTGTTTCTTTTGATGTGCCCATGCACAAGCCTAAGGAGCTGTGAGTGCCTGGTGCACTGGCTGCACCCATGCCGGAGTGGACTGAGGTGAGGGCAGGTATTAGAAGTGGAGAGAGAAACAGGGATATGGCAAGGGGAACAAGAGTGAATGAGAGAGCTGAAATGCTGAAGGAGAGAGGCAAGGAAATGAAAGAACAAGCAAACCAAGGAAAGCAAGGAGGATCAGAGGGATGAACTCAGGTAACCAGGCCAGATGGTGAGAAGTAGAGGGTCATTTCCAATGTGAGATTTTCAAACAAATTTCAAAGTCTAGTTACTATGACAAGATGTGGAAAGCTGATCTGACAGGTCACTGTCACTTCAAGCAGCAGGCTATGTCCTCTTGCCTAACCTTCTCCCAGTGGAATCCCTGTCCATCTCTGCCATGTGCTGCTCGGACTTGTGACTGCTCTGGTGCTCACCATTCGCCTCTGTGTCTGCTCACAAACATGGCAGAAAAATAACCCAGAAAAATACAGGGTAGTCTTCTGCTGAGATGGGTTCTGCTTCTGCTGTTGCAGAAGGCTTCATCAGTGCCTAAGGTGGCTCGAGGAAGGAAATAATCTGGAATTAGGATGAGGAGTTAGAGAGTGAAGAAACAGGAAAGGCTGGGATGGGAGCAACACTTCTTTTTCTGGTGACAGTGAGCCATGTGGTAGACTGAGCCACCTGTAGAGATACAGCCTGAATGTAATTCATGCTCCAAAATAATGTGTAGGAAAGTTGGGTCCCACAGTATTGTATTCAAGATTAAACATGAAAGCAATCTGAAAATAAATCAGTAGAAATCACAGACCCTGACACTGCTGCAATATTTGCAAATGCAGTCTGTTGTGGGGAAAGAGTTCTTTTTTGTGAAATGGTGCAGATAGCTGTTCAGCAGAATTCAAAAAGGCAAGGCATTGATGATGTGAAAGGAGTACCAGCCTATTTTTCTCTTCATTCTCCTCCCTGCAATGCCTGCCAGCAGTAATTCGGTGAATGCTTTTGCGCTTGTTCAGATGAAACCTCTAAATCATTTGCAGTATGCTTTCCCCTAGCAATTTTAAGTATAAGGGTCTGTACAAGAGCTTTGCCAAACAGAACTATTCTGTTTTTCTGAGCTTGGAGCAAACTGTTTTTCTATGTGTGGTTTATAAGTTTGAATTACTTGAGTTTCTCCTTAGGATTTGGGTTCATATCTTCCCTGGTTTCGATCATAGACAATAAATTGGCTCCTGCTTGTTCAAACCCCAAGGCAAATCTCCTCAATGCATTTTCACTTTTCAATGGATCTTAAGTGTGTTGAATTTTAAGCCTTCTTCCTATCTACAATTAGGAGAGCTAACAGTGAGGCATATATCATGTTACCACAAATTATCTAACTGAAGTTGATTTGTCAGTGCTATACTATACTAATAATTATACTTATACTAATACACTATACTTATACTAATAAGGGAAAAAAATAAAATGTTTTCTTTGTCAGTGCTATACTATACTTATACTTATACTTATACTTATACTTATACTTATACTTATACTTATACTTATACTTATACTTATACTTATACTTATACTTATACTTATACTAATATACTATACTTATACTAATAAGGGAAAAAAATAAAATGTTTTCTTTGTATCTGCATATCTGCGATGTACTCATCCGATATCTCCAAAGCGTGACAACTCTTCTGTTTGGGAGTAAGACTGTCTAGGGCTTTATTTTCTGAGCAATTTATAGAAAAACTAACTGAAGAGCTACCACAGAAAGACTGTTTGCTTCTGTAGCAGTACCTTGGCAATGGCCTGCATCCCTCCTGGAACTGAATCCAGGCGAGTCAGTGAAAGGTTGTGTTTATGATGGCACTGGGTGGGACAGAAGGAACATAGAAATGAGGACAGTTTCTCAAGTATGAGATCAGGCAGACAAGGACTTCTAAAACAGTTGAAGTTAGGCATATGAATTGCTTTACTGTTGTGACTTGCCCTGTTTCTGTTCTTACACTTGCACACACCTGCTGTCACCAGTTCTTGTCGTTTAACCCGGCAGCTGGTCAATCTCATTCTCACCTTTTTTATCTCTTCCTGTAGATAAAAAAACAAAACAAAACTACCCCTCAATCACAGTTGCCAGCTCAAGGGGAGAAAAAAATCAGTGATTAAGATGGGATATGGGCAGGTGGATTGTTCATGTCTGTAGAAATGGCTTCATATGAGATTATATTGAAGCAGAGTTTTAATTCATTAACACTAGTGATTAGTTAACTGTCACTAGATTTCTGCTTGTTATTCAATATTCCTTCTTCATCTTCCATTTCTGTTCATGTAGTTGAGGTTTAAGCTACTTTTTATTTACGTTCTACTGTGGTGAGTTAAAGCACAGTGACTTTTTGCTCAGTGTTCTAGGGCACGGCCTCATTGTACCATCAGTTGTCAAGTCTGTTTGTCAGACCCTGGGCCAGATTCTGCTCTGAGCAGTACTAGTGCAAATCTGCAGTAACACCAGTGAAACTAAACAGCTTATGAAGTTTGAACAGAAGTGCAAATGTTTTAAAGATTTGCACCTTCTATAACCAAATAATCATGAAGTTGGAGGCCTTGTACCATTGATATGCTAGGGAAAAAATCGAGCTCTCAGAGATGTGAGATTTATCCTCCTAATAGCAAATCTTTGGGAGATACCTGTGCATAGGTGGGGTTATTTGTGTACAGGTAACATTTTCCGGCTTATAAGTCTCTACATTTATGTCAAAGAAAAGCTGATTAAAATACAATTTGAAAATACAGGATATCTGCCTCTCATGCAGTTGTTCTTTCAGCTAAGTCACTATCACAGATCCAGTATTAAGTGACAAACCCAAATGTTTCCACAATGTCCTAAGAGCAATCTTTAACAGTAGTATTGGGTGATTTTGTGTTACAAAATCCAAAAAGAAGCCTGGATCCAGTGTCTGTATAGGAGGGAGAAACAATGCTGCTTTGTCCTGATTTTGTAAGGCATAGAAGTCTTTTGAGGTAACATCTAAGAAATAGATTCAAGCCCACTCTGCCACTGGGGAGAATTCCTACAGCTTTCCACCACTTTCGTCTTCTACTGCTTTCCCAGGAATCTTCTCTAGAATTAAGCAGATAGTGTAATACAGAGTCTAAAAACCTGTAAAAAGTCTACCAGTTTTCAGTTCAGTTTTAGAATTCCTGGAGTGATGCTCAGAGAAACTAAATGGGATATAGTTTTAAATACAGTACACCATGGCATGGGGTTTTCTACAGTGACTTGAGGGTTATGCTTCACCCTTTTGCTTATCTTTGCTCATACCGTGGCAGCCAGACCTTCTGTCAGTTCTTGCTGCAGGAGATGAGGGCACATGAAGTAAATATATCTTCCTTTAACTATTTGTTTTCTCCTTGTCCTCAGTTGAAACAAGCTAGCAAAGAATAAGGGTTCCCAACACCACAACTTTTTTACTGACATGGTCTTGGGGAATTGCATGTTCTTAAGGTGGAGTTGTCATGTCACACTCGTTATTCCACTTACACTTCTGTTACATTCCTCTGAGTAAGGAATTTACATTGTACTATGAGAATATGGTGCTGTTTTTCTTCATGTAAACAGAATAGGTAACTCATGGCAGCAACTCACCTCCAGTTAAAGGTCATCGACCTGTTATTACCAGCAGACTGGTAGGGGGGAGGTTTTGTTTCAAGTTAGACAGAACAGAAAGTCAAATAGGAGTCTTGAACATCCTGGGAATAATTTCCAGAGGGTTCTGCTCTGCATCTCAATATCTGTAAAAGTTAATTATAGGTGTTTTTAATTTTAAAGTCCATTAGTCTAAGAACACGAAAGGGGGTAGCTGTCATTTTGTATATGCATCTCTGACAGTCTTTCAATTTTTTTTTTATCAAATGCAGCTGTAGTAGGATTTATTACTGGCTTTAAAAAAAATCAAATATTTCTCCCAAATTATCAAAGGGGAAAAAAAAAAAGCTAAACCCCTGATATATGTGTTTTTCACCCACTGCCCAAAAGCAGCGAACATAGTTTAAAATTAAGGTTGAAGGTGGCTAGGTGGCTTGGATATCATCAGCCTCTATCTGATCTACTTTCTACAGAGTAATTTTTACTGTAAACTAATCTTTGCAATGTCAGTTCCTCAACATTATCAGTGTCATTAATGCATCCTTCCCAGCAGCAGTGTTGTCAAAGACTTTGCTGATGATGCTGCTTCTCAGGGCTCCCAGTTTGAGATGTTCTGATAACTGAACACACCATACTCGAAAACCCATGCTGTAAGCAAACTCAGTCCAGCTTCAGCACTTGACCTTGACGCACGGTGTGTAGTGAACACAAGTATATTTAGTTAGGCCAGGGATTATAGTAGACTAGACAGAAGTATGTAAAAATTTGCCTTTTTTCCTTCATTGCTTGGTTTAAGTTTGGTGAAACCAAAGAGTTGGAAACCAACGCCTCATTGCAGCTAGCTCCTCTCTGTCATACTCTATATTTAAAAAATGTGTCCTATCATTCAAAAATCTAACTTCAAAACATGATTTCTTCATTTACCGCTTGTTTTGAACCTATTTGCATCTAACATTCATCCTCGATTTTCTCATTGTCAGTATAAACCCATCTCTCTAGGGTCAGTCTGTTAATCTGAAAGGTTTCCTTTTTTTTCCTCTGCATTTCATTCCACTTCAGTTTTTTCCAGTCAGTTTACAAGCAAGTATCTGTAAACCAATTAGTTTGAGCAACTTGTCTGAAACAAGAGGCCGTGGTAGCCTTCATCTATAAAAATGCAGCACACATACTCTCACCTATGTTGCTAAATTGATCTCAGAAAGGCTATTTCTGCAATAAGGCATTAGCTAGTAGCAAGAGTAGCAGCATGTGACTTGAAAGAGATTGGATATCTCTCACTATAAAATACGCTTTAGATAAAGTATCTTAGCTGGTGGCACTTTGATGTGGAAATCTGGACTGTTACATGCTCACAGACCACTGTACTCACTTCCAGAATTATTATTTTTGTATTAAAACTGTGAAAGAGAACCTAATGAGCTTCCTAGGAAATGAAAGATTATTTTTGGACTTCTGTCTGCTTTACTGAGAATTTAATCATGGAGGTTTCCAGACAACACTGAAACTTTTTAATTCAGCACATATTCTGGGATTTACCTAGACTTTAAAGGCCAAGAATAACAAGTAAAACCTTCAATCTTTGTTAAGGAGAAACAAATAAAAAATATGGTAGAGGACTTAACTGCAGCACTAGTCATTGTGTCTGAAGGTCAAATCTTTAACCAGTTTAGTGTGAAGTTGGAATTGTATTTTAGACTAGCTGAGAATTGTTCCAGCATATTCCTATTTCATTTCAAATGTAAAAACTATTGGGCTAGGAAGAAAGTTTGCTTCTATGAATGTTGAGGGGGACTAGGAAAGAACATTTAAGTACTGGCTGAGATTATTTTAGCACTCTTTTTTGTAATTGGAAAGTAAAAATCAATCAAAATCTAATCTGCTTGTGAGAAATGACTTATTTCAGTTTGCTTCATCCTTCCAAAATGTATTGGGGGAAAAAGTTTCAAAATTAGTGTTACTTCTTTTTTTAATATTTTGAAGACAAAAATAGTTTGAAATAGTGATGTTATTTCATAACATAAACTGTCATAAATAACAAGTAAAAGTTTTAAAGTAGAGCAAAACCCTGTGATAACCCAAACCAATCATTGGATGTGGTTTCTGTAGCTGTTTTTGAAATTTTAAGTGTTCCTCAATTCAGACAGAGAAAATGTGCAAAATCACAGTTTGTCCTCTTGAGCAAAAACTAATTGTTGAAGCGTATGAGATACAGATAGATAGATAGATACATACACACATATATGTCATTTGAATAAAGAAACTATGAAAAACATTATTCTGCACCTTAAAATAACGTGGAGGCTATATGACAGTTAATTTATTATCTTCTAGTAACAAACCATATTGATTAGAAAAACAAGCCAAGATCAGAGGAAAACAGATTAATAAGAGAAAATTATATTAATATTAGCAATAATTTTAGAAATAAGATTATTGTTAGATTTTTGAAAATTATACTGATATTCAAGACCTGTTAGTACAGTGTCTTTTGTTAAAACATTCAATGTTTTCTTCTCTTAATGCATCACTGTGTTTACAGTCCTCATCCCTTGTATGCACAGGGTGGTAGGAATTTTTTTCTGGGAACATCAAAATGCTATTACGTACAAGAAAAGTAGGAAGCATCTGACTTCCATGAAGAGACTCGGGAATGCAGATATTGCCTCTGTATTTGTTGTGATGTATTCTTTGCACTTTCTGTTTAGTGTTGAACGAGAAATAGAAATACACTCTATTGTATGCACAGGGTGGTAGGAATTTTTTTTCTCGGAACATCAAAATGCTATTACATACAAGAAAAATAGGAAGCATCTAACTTCCATGAAGAGACTCGGGAATGCAAATATTGCCTCTGTATTTGTTGTGATGTATTCTTTGCACTTTCTGTTTAGTGTTGGACGAGAAATAGAAATACACTCTATTGCCAGAGCAAAATGCTGGGAACATAACAAGTTCTATTCAACAGGCACAGGTTAACACTTATCTTTATTTTCCTTGTAATTCTCATTAACAAATAACAAAATTCATAGGCAAAATATGTGGTATGTACACTTCCAGTAAAATTTAGTACATAAGACTCCATTCTTGTTTGCTAGCACTGTGTAATTTAAACCAGCTGAAATTATGTCCCAGAACATAGTTTGAATCAAAAAAGTAAAAACAGCAAGTAGGCTGTGCACAAAAAGGTGACACAGAAAACTGTTTTTACTGAGCTTGGATCAGTGTGACAGCACACTACTGAAGCAGAGCTGTTTCTTTATAGGTACACATACTCAGTTATATATGTACTGGAGTACACAACACACAAACATGGAGTATGTATTTCTCATTTAACAGAACAGGTTGAAAGAGCCTGGCAAAATTAAAAAGCAGTATCTGTTATATATGGGATTGAATTTGATATAGACTATAATATTGCACATTAGCATAGAAATATACATAAGTATAGTATCTATATACCATGTAAATATTATGTATACTGTATACTATACATAAGTATACTATATATAAGACTTAGAAGGCAACTAGATATGGCAATAATGTTTATGGTATACGTATCTTTATCTGGGATAACAATCACCTGAAAAAGAAGATGATAGAAGTAGAGGGATAATACAAAGTAGTTTATTTCACAAACACTGGAAACAGCTTGAAATTCTATTTGAATCAGAAGTCACTGTTGAATTTAAATCTGGGATGTTATTTTTTGCACACATATATAAGTGTGTGTATGTATGTACATGTGTTTATATACACTTACGCAGACATGCACACACAGAGAGTTGAAAAGCTGATACAATTACTGAATATCGGTGACATTTTCTGTTGTTGAGACGGTTTTTCATGGTGTGTGCACTTGAACATGGATTTTACTGGAAAAACAGTAATGAAAGAGAAGCAAATTGTGGTACTCTAAAGAAACTACAAGTCAGACATGATTGTGCAAAATTTATCAAAGATTAAAATAGTTCCAAACGGACAGTCCAAAACTTCTGATCATCCGGAGGCACTGAATGTCTATAAATGATAGCTAAAATTTGGAAAAGATGACATAAATTGCCCTGCAGGCTCTGTCTTTGCCATTTTAGTGCATTTTACCAATTTGCTGTCGAACGTAATAGTGATTTACAGGGGAGATTTTTACATTTAAGCTTCTAATTTTCAAAGCCTCTCAGCAATAACCATGTGCTGTTGAGTTAGTTCTGTTGTCTGTCTCACTCCTGAAGTGAGAATGAAGCATACCATACATTGTTATTTACCTTTGCTCTTCTTCACACTGCCAATGAACATATACTTACTGTGTTTTTTTTCTTCACTCATTTATGCGTCACCATTTACACACATGGTGTTATTTTATAAAGTATTAAATATTTTTTCGCACACATTCAAGACTCTGCCTTGTAGCAAATTTGCAAAATATTCAGGCTTAGGAGTATTTAGGAGATAGCATAAGTTTAACTAGGTTTTACAGCTCAAATAGCCAGCTACAAATTAACTGATGAACATTTATTCTAATGTTATCTTGGGCCAACTGTATACTGTATTTCTTGACTAGAAGCATTATATGGAATCATAGTACCATTCAGTCCACAGAAATTTTTTTATCACTAGTTAAGAATCACTATGGGTAGATTAATTAGAAGTATTGATTTACAAAATTTGTATAATGCAAGATCTTAGTTATGATAAAATTTGGATGACAAGTAGTAGTAATAGTAGTTGTCATCTCTAGCTTCGCAGTGGGATCGGGTTTACACCTCTGATGTCTCTTTGCCCTGCATTTAAGAGAAATCTCAGTTACAAAAGCTGAAACAGGCCTTTAAATTAAGTGGAAATAATGTAAAGTTTATCAGGCTATGACTCTGATGGTGATGGGAACACCTGATAGGACAAAGAGTGAATGGTGTCCGGTGACTGGAAGAAAAAACAATTTTTTTTTTTTAAGATGGTAGTTACCCTTCTTTTAAACACCAAAACACTCTTGAATAGGATCCTAAAATACGTGAAAAACAGCTCCTGTAAGTTCCAACTTCTATCAACAGAGATAATTGCTACCTACTTGTAAAGATTTGCTGTCATGTCTAGCCCAAATGCTATTAAAACCAAAAGGAGTCATTTCAGCTGGCACTAACTGAGTAACTAGTGTTACTGTCACATTACTTCAATGTAACCATGAACATGCCTGTTCTTTAGCACAACTTATGATTTATATAATCTTCATCCTGAACTTTCTAGTGTTGAAGATTCATTGGGTGATATTCTGGTTCCTGAAGTACGTACGGTCTCTCAAAAGACAAAATTCTGTATGAAGCAATTTTCTGTATAAAGTGTTATTGACAGAGAATGAAGAGTACATAGAATTTGCAAAAGTATGAGACTAGATCATGGACATCACAGAATCACAGGATGGCTGAGGCTGGAAGGTAGCTCTGGAGGTCATTTGGTCCAACTTCCCGCTCAAAGCAGGATCACCTAGAGCAGGTTGATCAGGGGCCCCTCCAGTTGGGTTTTTAATATCTCCAATGATGGAGGCTTCACAGCTTTGATGGGCTACCAGTTTTACCCTTCTTACTGTAAAAAATTTCTGTTTAAATAGAAATTCCTATAGTTCTGTTCATCCCCATTGCTCTTTGTCCTGTCCCTGGGCATCACTTAGAAGAGTCTGACTCCATCATCACTGAAGTGAACTCAGTCTAGGCTGTTGAAAGCTTGTCCAACATCTTCTGTTAGCCAGCAGCATCCATCTTAATTGAACAAGAGATCACTCTAAAGCCACAGTTACTACATCTGCAAACAAACACCTTACACAGGTGTGGGATTTTCACTGACTACACAAGTTGGATCTGAGCCTCTAGACAGCTGTTTTGTTCAATAATACACTGACATCTGTCTAAATATATATTGGGATATCATCACTGTGACAGCTGAGCTCCATAAAGCAAAACTGCCAAAGTTGTCTACGCAGTGCCATAAGCGGGGAGTTCCCACCTACACATCCCCACCCCTCCCCAGCTAAAAACCTGACCTGGGAATTACTTCTTATTTTCCTGCTGACTCAGTGAGGAAGTTCAAGCCCTCCTCCTCTCAGTAAATCCGTTATCCAGCTTCTTGATCCTCTTGCTAGCGTTCTTCGGACACATGTTGCGACAATATCAGCAGGGAGTGAGAGATGGGACCTACTGGGACTTCCCCAGCTTTTAGGAGCATAAGAGCACTGAGCCATGTCTACATTATTTACACAACTCTTCTAGCTTTCCCACATTGCTCAGAAATGAATGCAGAGGAAAAACTGAAAGAATAACTCAAGCTTACACAGTACCGACCAGGTAAACTCAGCAGATCTGTGCCTGACATCTGTTTGATCTTCTCTGCAATTTTCCTTAGGGTTTCTTGTCACAATTAAAGGATCATACAAAGTCACCAAATACAAGATATGAACCTGAAATTACTTTATGAAGTTTAGCAAAAAATAGGTGAAGTTCAGTGCCAAAGAAATGCAGATGAAGTCTGGGGATGGTGCTAGACACTTGAATGTCAGGCACTCAGACTGGTTCTGCATTGCTGGAAGGACTCCCTGCCAAGTCAGAATGTGCAGAACAAATCTCATGTGTGCGCATATCTGAGGACAATGTTATAAAAAAAAATTAAAACCAGTGCAAACTACAGATTTTATGTGATTGTGTCTAACAGAGAGAAATCCCTTAGCCTGAAGCTCATTCTTTCATCTGATAAATTACTTTGAGACCACCTTGGGCTTTAGGGGTTATTTAGAAGGTGGAGGCCACTTTTGGACTGTGGTAAGATGGCCATCTTGAGGCAATTGGACAGCTAAAGTCAATCATTTTTTGGACATTCATTTTTCTCCCCTCCTCTTCACAAAGTACCAATATTTTTGAATGAGATTTTAATTTTTACATTTTGACTAACCAAAACCTCCTGTCATCACAGGTGGAGTAAAACATTTAACTTTCTCATTGGAAGAAGCCAACTATGTTTACAAAAGCTTGGTCCACTGTTGCTGAAACACTGTACTGTTTCAAATTTGCCATGAATGGGATTGCCTCTGCAGCTGAAAATACTCCTTCACTGCAAAACCTGGGAGAATATCAAGGAGAAAGAATGGGAAGAGGCAACCTCATTGAAGAAATGAGGTGTGTTATCATTATAAATACATATCTCACTGGCTGGGGAGTAGGACTTTCCTGTTCCCTGGGTGTAAGCAGAGGGCACAGAAAGCATACTCTTTAAAACAGAGTGCACACTACGAAGCCCATGTTCCCTTCTCTCTCTTGTTCTTCTCGTTTGCTGTATGGAAAAAGTACTGATTTGCTTATTGTATAAATACAGGCATGCACTGTTGAGGAATTCAGGACACCAAAAGTCTTATCATATTCTTTATTAGTAGCAAATGAGAGCTAGGAGTTACTGCTATAAGAATTAGTCCTGCCTCTCTGTTCGCCCTGTTCTTTGATTTTTCATCTCTTTGGTGCGATTTCTTTATATTTTAGAGGGAATTCCAGAGCTGAGCTTTGCCCTGTTGAAAAAAATGAGACTGATGACTGCTGAAAAATTAAAATGTAGTAAGTGCTTCTGCAAAGAAATGCCAAATCTTGTCCTCACTCTATATTTATCTCTCTACATCTACAAAAGACAGCCCATATAATACAGGTTAGAAAAACTTTCGGTGCTGCTAAAATTTTGAAGTCAGTGATAATCTACTAATAAAAATGTCTGCAGATTATACAACATTCATCAAACATTTCAAGTATCTTCTCATATATTACAGATTATTAAAATGTAAACCAGAGGTATATGTAATGTGTGCAAATTTTACTTCTGCTCATCATTTGTGATTCTACATCACCAAATAAGATTCATAAAACTTTGAAGAGACACTGCGGGTGTAATAGATGCTTTCCATGAGCACAGCTCTCCCTTCTCCTCTTCAAGGGAGTGATTGCAGACACATGTCTGTTCTCCTTTCCAGGTTCCAGAGTGATGTTTCTTTGGGGACCAGATTTCAGAGGGCCTATTTTGAGCCTGTCTTCATGTCATGTTTGTTAATGCTGTCTGAATGAGTAGGGCTGAAAGACTTCTGATGTGTCCAAGATGCTCCGCAAAATCAGGAAGATCAAAAATGTATCTTCTAGATAGATTTTTCTGAGGCAAAAATAAATATAGTTCCCTGTATGAATTTTAAAAAGAAAGTCATTAATTAATTTAAAGATTTTTTTGTTGTTTTACTTTACTGTAGAAATAAATTATGATCTAGAAAGGCACAAAGCCATAACATTCCCAGATTTTGAGAAAAAGCTACATGTAGAAGAGGTGCTAGTGAATACCCCTATGACAATTTGTGTTTGTAGCGTTCATGTTTTTACGGCCATATCCAAGATGTAGGGATGATTGTCTAGTTAAATGAAGTAATGTATATAACAGCATGACAGTTCAGAACACTTGTAAATATGAACACTTGTAGCTTTACCTTTACTAGCATTGCACTGCACAAAAAATTGTCTTGTGGGCTACCAGTGGCCTATACACTCTTTCTTCTACACTGTAATGTTAGCATTGAAAAAAGCAACTGGAATTATGTATACAGCTTCTCCTTTGAACCAGCTTCTTTTCTGCAAATGATTCCTATAAGATTCTTGCCTCCATCTCAACCATCACACTGTTGAAATATTTGCTGTAAGATAGAGTCAAGCCTTTTAAAAGGACCACTTTATTTAGCAAAATGTGATATTTTCACTTTTGCAAAACTTTCCTTCCCTTTATGAATCTTACTCCATTTTCTAAACTTATATATATATATTAAAAGTTACTCTTATGCCATGGACATCTACTGTTAATGGCCATGGTTCATCTCACAACAAAAAAGCATCCAATGTCCCTACACAAGGTCCTGTCCTGTCACTTCAGGGTAAGAAATGCAGATGTACAGAAATAAGATGCACCAAATGGCCATGGCCACAGGCAATATGGAAGAGGCCATCTGAACCTGTTTTAATCAGCCACAGCATCTTTGGCTGTAAGGGAGAGATGTCATTTTATGCGGGCTAGGGATTCGCTTAAAAATGAGATGTGGTTGGCGTTTTCCTTTTAAGTAGGTTATTCATCCATCCATAATATGTATAGCTGTGTCACCACAGGGTAACCAATATATATAAAGTGACTAAGACACTTAGAGGATTACCTTTCTGTCTAATTTTAGCGTTTCTTTCCTTTCCTCAGATGACTTGTTAGTTTACAAACAGACATGTAACCTTTGACTTTATCTCTCTTTGTCCTCACTATCTCTACACCATGCAATGCTGTCCCATGCATTTGACCTAGCTGTAAGCAAGGTTTCTTGGGTGCTGGCAGCAGCATGACCATACTCAGATGCATGATCTGAGCTTCCTCTGAGTGGAAAATTAGCCCCCTGGGCTCCACTGTCGCGAATATGGCTCGCAGGACTGAGTCTAGTTACTGTACACTTCTGTCGTACGTTTGACCTATGTTCAGATCAAGAGCTGAAAAATTATGAGAAGCATCTTCTTAGTCTTTGTATGTCTTGGGGACAGTAAGAGAAACTTGTGTTACTGAAGCTTTAGATTAGTGTGAAATAATTTTAAAAAATCTTTTGAAATACTAGAAACATTTGTTGTAGGCTGTTTACTTCTTTTTGGTGTCACAGCTGTTCTGACCCTATTCTGGTGAAATTTCAGGCTGGCATTAACTTAATACAACAAAAATTCATAGTGAACATCTGGACTCTTTCATTCTCATCTGTAACAGGCCATTGTGACCTAAGAGCATTGCCCTGGTGGGTGGTAAACAAGTACAAGGGAAAATAAAGCATACCATCTGCCTCCTTCTGTGTTTACCCGTAATATGTTTTCATGTTATTTATTCACTAAGCAGGGTCAAGATCTTCCGTGAGGTCGAAAATATATAGCAAGATAGAGTTGACTTATGGCACAGCTTCCATAAACATAGTCCTATAAACTGCAGAGTAGCCTTGACACGCTGGGCAGCATAGCCTAGATTAAAATACTGTATCACAGCTTTCAGTCTGATTGAGAACCTACTTGGAGAGTTATTTTGAATAACTCTATGTCATTATGAAAATGGAAGGGGCATGCAGTGGGATTCTGTAAGAGTCGCTCTGACCTTGCTGCCATTTGGTGTTTTTGTTAATGTCCAGATGTTAATAGAGGGTGCAAAGAGCCAGGGAGGGTCTACACAGCTGTACGACGTAGTGTTGGTAGCTGCCTACATGTTCAGAGGGGTCTAGATCATAAACTGAACATGAGGCAACACTGACATCTTACAAGGCAAACATCATGCTGGAAAATAGAAAAAGAATAATTTGACATAAGCAAGATAACCTTGTCCTATGCAAAATGAGGAAAGCATTAGTCTAGAGTCAGTTGCCTCACTCTGAAGGAGACTTGGACCACCTGAAAACATTTCAGTAGAACACAGCTTCCAGGCTTCCGGAAATTATTTCCTACAGAAAAGACTTAAAGATTCAGTATTGTTTAGACTAAAGAAGAAATGGTGGAGGAGGTGCATGTGAACATATTCTCAACTTTGTAAGAGAAATGGTAGAGTTTTGTTGTAGCAATGAAGACTCATCACTAGAAATAAGGCCAACCTCTGTATAGGCTCTCTGGGGAGAGTAACAAGGCTTTATCTGTCCAAGTCTTCACAATGATGATAGACAAGTAAATGTTGGAAGATGTATTGGTACAGCTGGTCTTATTTTGCCTGTGTGTATGAACCAAATAACATTTTGTAGGTATCCCTCTAGCTTAACATTGCTGGATCTTGACAGCAAATTAGCCTTCACACATAATTCAAGAACGGTTCCTTTATTGAACAAACATAGTTAAAGTTACAGTAAACATAAAGGCATAGAGAGCTGTATTAACCGTTTTGTTTCTTTGCTTTCCCTTCATCAGCTGTTTCACTGTTAAACTACTAGTTTACTAAAACATGATTTTACTATTAATAAACTGTTCTGCATCAGATTGTAAACGTCTTACAGCCCTGGCACTTTGCCATCAGCACCGTCAGCTTGCTATAGTTATGTTCATTGTGACCTGTAAGAAAATTACTCTTCCTAGAGAAATAAGGCTCAGAAGATTGTGGTTTAAACTAACACACAGCAATCAAGATAGTCTCGCTAGTAGATTTTAGGCACAATTATATAAGAGAACTGGTGAACCTTTTACGAGTTCGTGAAAAAAGCTGAGACAAACCTTTGATGCGTGCATTGTTTCAGTGAACATTTTCCAAGAGCACAATAATCATCATAACAAAGTAATGCAACTTATAATCCAGTTATCAAGGAAAAGTATTTTTATGTAGGAAAATGAATCAGCCACACTCAGTTATTCAGTGATAATTGAAAAAATACAGCATTATTTTATTCTACCTGAGAGTTTTGAAAACTTTAAGTCCCAGGAAAATGGCAAGTTGTTTAGATGTCTGCTTTTTCTGATATGAGTGTAGTGACTCTGCAACTTTTGCTGAAATTTGCCCTGACACTCTTATGAATAATTCCCTGGCAGGAAGTGAGCTATGAGTTCTGTGACTGGAAGAGACAGTTATGCATTTGAAATACCTCCTCAATAGCTTGGGAAGGCTCACCAGCCCTGGAAGAACCAGATTTATTAAATAAGTTTTTATGTGTTTGTGTGGGTGGGTAATAATACTATGAAATACAATGTGAAATATAAGTGACAACAATGAACTGGAGAATTTTTACACTATTTAAACTCCTCATAATAGATGTTTGACCTGGAAAGCTCTTCAAGTTATGGAACAATTCTGATGCATGTTCAAAATTGTAACACACTTTTCGATTTCTTTAAATTATCACTTTTTTCTTTTTTCCTGCAGCCACGTTTACTGTTTGAACTGAGTTCTTTCAGTAAATATACCAAATTTTATTTTCCTTAAACAGACTTCATTTTTAATAGAACTGAAAACTACATTTCTCTGCAAGTCTGTAGCACAAATCTCAGTCAAAAGATGCATCTAGGACTACTGATGTAGTTAAGTAAAGTTCTTTTAACATTCCTTTTAACCCCTCAGTTATTATGGTCTGTTCATTTTTTCTCTAAAAAGATAAATGATTCAATTTAATTTGGCTTAATATTATAGCAGTAGTGCACTGTATGTTTAAAGGAGTCTTAGAAAAACACATCTTAATAACTCACTGGTTTGATCAGAGGTTTTGGAAAGCAAAATAACTCAAATAAATTGAATTAATGCAATGATAGCATTTCTAGAGACATGACTTTACTTATTAATTTTCCTTGTAAAAAGATTTACTGAAGAAATATTAAATTTTTACTTCATCATATGATTTTCAATAGCTTTGTATTCTTTGTAGAGAACATTTCCTACAGACAGCATGTCTTATAAAGTTCAGGATGTTCAGAAGAATGTCTCTAACCAACAAAAGACATAAGCTTACCACTATGTTTCTTTGGAGGAAGGGCCATTTTTTAAATGCTTCTAAAATGTGTTGATCAATAATTGGTGTGTTGTTACTCTGACATTTATTTCATTTCAATTCAGAGTGAAAAATAAAAATATTGAAGGTTTTGTAGAGACTATTTTTTTGTAGTTCTCAAAATGAAACACTTCAGATCTTTAAATCATATTTGCTGAGTTATAATGCAATTTCAAAAATTTTCCTTATGACCTCTCTTCTCTTCCCATGCTCTCTTCTAGGTGTACAGCTCTGGTTAATGCTCCCAGGAGAACAACGTGTGGATGGAGCTTTAGGAACAGGGGATGCTGAAGTGAATTCTGTCATTCTTAGTGACTCTCAAACTTCTGAAAAATGAGAGATAAATCCCTTAAGTACAGCAATCCTTAGTACATTGTTCATTTGAAAGATTTTTGGTGGTGGCAGTGAAAAATCAAAATCTTTTTCTGTTTGACAGCGCTTCATATGAATTAATTTTTATTTTGAGTTCTGTCTCTGACAGGAAAACTTCTGGATTTTTAATTTTGCTGTTGTATAACTTTAAGTCTCCAGCTGTTTTACTCTACGGCTACTGGAACCAATGTTTCATAACAATACAACCAGTCCAAAACATAAGATTAAAATTAATTTTAATCAACAAAATTTGATCAGTAGTAAAGAAGTGGATTTTTGTATTTCTTTCCCATTTCTATGGTTTTCCTGTTAAGTACCAAACGACAACATAACCAAAGCAGATGACTTCTTGAGTTTTGATGAATGCCTCTATGTTTCAGTACACTTTGTACAGATATTGTTCATTTCACTGAAAAAAATAACAACGGGATATTCTACCTTATCCTAGAGACATTTTGAAGCTGTGATTTGCATCTATGTGTTGATTTTAATATAGATTTAGAAAAATTTTTGTCTGTAAGTTCCATGTTTTATATATATTTTAGGTTTCTTCATGAGAATAAGGTAGATGAGAAGCTCAACATGAGCCAGCAATGTGCGCTTGCAGCCCAGAAAGTCAACCGTATCCTGGGCTGCATCAAGAGAAAAGTGGCCAGCAGGTCAAGGGAGGAGATTCTGCCCCTTTACTCTGCTCTCGTGAGAGCCCATCTGGAGTCCTGCGCCAAGCTCTGGGGCCCCCAGCATAACCAGGATGTGGACGTGTTGGAGCGGGTCCAGAGGGGGGGCCACGAAGATCATCAGCGGGCTGGAGTACCTCTCCTACGAGGACAGGCTGAGAGAGTTGAGGCTGTTCAGCCTGGAGAAGAGAAGGTTGCAAGGTGACCTTATAGCAGCCTTCCAGTACCTGAAGGGGCCTACAGGAAGGATGGAGAGGGACTTTTCACAAGGGTGTGCAGTGATAGGACAAGGGGGAATGGCTGTAAACTGAAAGTGGGCAGTTTTGGATTAGATATTAGGAAGAAATTCTTCACCATGAGGGTGGTGAAACAGTGGAACAGGTTGCCCAGAGAAGCTGTGGCTGCCTCCTCCCCCCGGCAGTGTTCAAGACCAGGTTGGATGGAGCTCTGAGCAACCTGGTTTAGTGGAAGATGTCCCTGCTCATGGCAGGGGTATTGGAATCAGACGATCTTTAAGGTCCCTTCCAACCCTTACTGTTCTATGATTCTATGATTCTATGAGACCTATGTGGTGAGTTTTCTCTAGAAACCAAAAATGAAGGTCATCTCACCTGACTGTTGCTAACTAAAAGTTAGCTATCTGATCTTCATTCACAGTGTGAAGGTGCTCTTGTAGCCAAAGGAGACAAGCAGTTTCAGCAACACATCATTTCCTTGTTAAATGAACAAGGACAACTGTTGGAATTATCACATGGTGTGTTTTTTTGGTGGTAGGAGTCAAGTGAGATGAATCCCACTCCTTTTGTTGTTCATTATTTATATCGTACATTTTGTACATTTTTTTATGAACAATTTTTTTCTGATGTTCTGATGTCGTTACTATAGATGGCTTCAACATTGCTCTGTGATATTGGATAATCTAATTCCTATTGCTGAAATAAAACTTTGACTATAACAATGAATTCAGTGGGAAAACCTGTGGGAGTTTTCAGACCTTTCACCATTAGGGATGGCTGGAAGCTATCCACGCCTGGTAAGATGTGTCAAACCTCCATGAATAGGACTCATAAGAGAAATTATCTTTGTGAAATGTATCTCAGTGATTTAACTAGTATTTCAATTCAGCAGTTCTACTCATATGAGTAGAGATCTAGTCATTTGAAAAAGCTTGGCACAGACTAAGTCCGTTTAATGGTAATCTCTTTGGTATTACAAAAAATATTGACCAGGAACTTCAATTTTTCATCATGGATTTGACAGTAATACTATTTTACTGCTGTATTTGTGCTCACAGCAATATACTTATTCTTATATGAGTCCTGAAAATGCTTCTGTGTTTACTGAACTCCTTGCTTGATGCTTTGCAAAGTACATTCGGGAATGGATGTTCCTTGCCTCAGTTATTCTCTGGATACAATAATGTGTTATATTAGAGACAGAGTTGTAGAGTGCGTCTTTGTGTGTTATATCAGAGAGCTGTAGAGCATATCTTTTCCTTTAGGATAGAGAATTTTTTTCATCTGGTATAGTATATTGAATGGTATTTGTATTTGGCTATAAACATTTAGTGGATGTGATTCTCTCTTCAGTGTCTTTGTTTTAATGATCCTGGGAAGTGTAACCTGGTTTACTGTACTATATCAGACCTCTGGCATTTGTTAATGTTCTTAAGCGACCTTATGAGATCAACAAAAAATCTTGCAGGAAACTGGCTGGTATTACTTGTACTCCATGTACAAAAACCTGATAATACACCTGGATTTTTCTCATAAATTGTCGTAAATATATATTCCAGGAAAATTCATATTACATATTTAATAAAGATCAGTATAATGCATCTTTCTTACTAGCTATCACAAGGGATGTGCAGAGTTGTGAGCTCTGTTTAGATAAAGGAATTGAAGTTACTTTTGTTGGAAGCAATGATAGGGTACGCAGTGACACCTTTCTTCTTTTTTCCCCTAATTGTGATGGAACTGCAATGGAAAGCTTATTTGTATTAGTTGTGTTCAAAGAGATTTTTTAGATGATTGACTAAGCATGAAACTCATGGAACCATTAAAGCTCAAAGACAAACCTCGGTGGAAGGCAACACGAGATAAAAACCCATCAGAATTCATAGCGATTCTGTGAGCTGTACAACATGAGGGGAATTCAGAGAGAACTCTGGCATCAGGTAAGGGCATATTTGATTTTTTTGTGTTTTATAGGTAAAATGAAGTGGTACCCTTATGGAAATGATACTCTAATACAAATGAAAGATCTTGGGGCATACTTGCAGATAGTGTCTGCCTCAGAACCATCTCTGCCTCCAGCTTGGTTGGCCAAGTTGTGTGAACACCAGCTCTCTGTAATTTTCAGAGTTTCTTTCTTTCACTTTTCTTCAGTTCTACATTGCTGTTGTTAACTAAGTACATGTCAGAGGAAGCCGAAATCCAACACTGTATAAATGGAAAAATTAAAACTGAGCAAGAGTTTTCAGTGAATAAAAATTTACAGGAATATTCAGAAACCCCAAATTCCTGTTGGTTCCATCAGGTGTCTCATTGGAGACAGAAGGCTTGATTTTCTAGCGGTAATGTTCATGTGAAAGACTGAATTCAAGACTGAATAATAAGCAATTAGTAACACAGAAGGTGGCTTTAAAAAAATCTCTTTGGCTTGCCATTCCTGAGAAATGGTAATAATTTAAGGCAACTTCATAGAACAGGAGAAGATGAGAATACAGATAAATTTATTCCTATTCTTTTCTGAGATTATAATATTGCCCAAGATACAGTTACAAGGAAAGGATAATTTAAACATCCATGTTTAATTTTCTTTTGTCATGTATAACTGCATATGCATACAGAGAAATAAAAGATACAATAAATTACTCTATGGCTGGATAATATTTTGGTATAAGAGTTTTGAAGATTTCTAAGAAACTGTGTCCTTGTATGACGTAGAACAGTATTTGATCTCCTATAACAAACCATAAAAGACCAAATAAATTTCACTTGCCAAATCTAATGTGTTCAGGAAGTCTTATTCACTACATGCCTCAATATAAATAAAGTCTAAATCTATCTCTGTAGTGACTTAGAAGGGTACACAGGGTGAAACTTAAACCACCAAAGAAAATCTGCCAGATAAAGTGGTAAGGAAGTTGGACAAATGATGAATTCTGAGGGCAAAATGCTTTTTTGCAGGCAAATTGCCTTGTGGTAGACAGAAGGAAGTTTTTAAAAGTCTAGTTCATTCCAATAACAGAATTAATTTTCTCAAAAGTCTATTTTCCTTCTGTCAATAAAAAAATCATTTTGTTAAGCTTCTTACTTCCTTCAGCTGATAAAATATGTTCCAGTCCACAGTTGTCAACCAAATGTTGCTGTCATTTTACCAGCAGAAGGAAACAAAGAGAATGTTATTTTCTTAATAAAATTGAGACTTGCATTTATTCTGAGATGATAAAAGAGAGGCAAACGTCAGCAAACTTTTCTCAGCTGACACACAAACCTGTTGGCAGTTCTATAAAAATGAGGGCTCTCTTAATAGGAAAGACAGTGTCATCATGCTACAAACTCTCTGAGAAAGCAGAGATTGGAAAGACCTTTTGGTGTGTTTGTGAGTGACCTGTCAAAGCAGAGTGCAGTACTGCATTCAGAATTTTTCAGGCTTAGTAAATGTCCTGAAAGTACCTGTATCATTTTCTCCTGCCTATCTAATATGGCTTTCAGGAAAAATCATTATGTAGAGGAAGAGTCAAAGGTTGATTTCAAGCTGGTTTGCAACTAAAAATGAGTTTCCAACTAAGAGAAAATTTCAAGACATACCTCTGCTTTCTTTAACTATTTAAATTTTTCTCTTTCCCTTCATCAGAAAGCTAGAGGTGATTGGCCAGGAAAAAAACAACAGTACAAGTGGTCAGATTTTAAAATATGTTTAGGTCCTCCATGCCCATTGATAATAGTAATGACTAGAAGTTTAAATCTCTTTAAAATATCTTATCTGTGATACTTCAATATGGATACCTCATCTCTCACAAAAATTAAATGGTGAAGCATGCAGCCAGTGAATACTTCTGGGATTGATTTTCTGACAGAAACCTGTAACTAACCAGGAATCACACACTGAGGTAGTGATAGATACAGCAGAAAAAGCGAGTGTCCTTGCCTGAAAGGTTTTATTGCACTTAATAGATTTTGATACCTCTTGGATCTTTCCAAGGCTCTTGAAACATCTGAGAGATTCAGGAGGCATATTTGGGTTGAAAGCTTTGTATTGTACTTTCCCTATTCACATTCCCCAGTCTTGGGATACTGGGGAGTGGGAGGACAGGTAATGGTACCTAAAGATGTGCAAACTTATTAGAATTGTGTTAAAACCCAAGAAAAATATTGTCTTCAAGTGAAGATTAACTCCTGGGTGATAGCTCAGGTCTGCAGTTCTGCCTTAAGGCATATGTATCTGCAAGTTCTGCTCTGTTTGAGAACAAATAATGATTTTCCTGGAAACTAGTATGGCTATAAATAAGATTTGTACATTGAAATTCAGCATTTGAATTGTGCAATCCAGTAATAAATCTTCTCTCTTCTGCATTTTGGTACAACAAGGTGTGTGTTTCCATCATAAGACACACAAATTTTGTCCATTGTTTTGTTTGCGAGACTTACATGAAAACTAAAGGCTTTTAACACTTGTATGGACGTGGTGATTTCCATGCTTGGGTGACCACTTTAGCACTCTTTAATGTGAAGTTTGTTAATGTAGTTCTATTTTTTCTCAATTTTCACTGACTAGAGTCTATTCTGCCAAATATATTTTCCTTTAGTTCCACAGACAAGTCCTTTTAAATTGCTACAACACAGGATAGCAGGAGTTCAGATAAAAACCCTCAGGTTTTGTGTGTGCATGTTGAATTTATTTTCACACTTTAACAGGAGAGAAAGAAAATGCACTGCATTGAAATAGCCTGCCTTCTCTACTTTTCCCACCTTCTGACTAATACCAAACTGGACAGCAGAGAGTAAGATAACACCAAACTGAAGTAACCATTTCTTCTAAAGACTGCTAAACATCTTATATTACTCCTGAGTCTAAAGTTTGTAATGATTTTATATTTGGCTTAAATAATAAAAGAAAAATAAAATGTTTTTAACTTTCCAAAGGACCTTTTTGTCCCTCCAGTGTTTATGTTCATAGATCAAGAGTATGATCTGCTTATCATAAAAGAAGAAGAAAGAAAGTATATCTGAAACTTGACTTCATTTATGCAGCTCATTTCACCTCATCTATCCCAAAGCATTTCACATCTTATATGTGTATCAGCAACAAATGTCAGGAGTTACAATAAAGTATTTGAGCAACCTGTACCACAAAGAGGTCCCGAGTAGTTGCCACTATTCCAGTAGTCAACCACTGGAGAGTGCAGCAAGCTAATGATGCAGACTGTGTCATATGCAAATCTACTTCTCTCTCTGTTGTGCTTTTCCTTGATACAGCCAGGACTACAACATACATGCTAAAATGATAGGGCTGCTCACCTGTTTCAGCTGTATAAAACTAAATATATCACATTTTAGGAAAGATCCTGTCTTCCTTTTTCTGTTGCAAAATCTCAGAGGCTCTAGTTTAGATATGCACCTATATTTAACGTGCTCAACAAAACCATTCTGCTTGTATTTTTAATGTATCTCCACTACTGTATATTGCCCTGTCTTGATACTTTGTTGTTGCTATTTGGTTTCTGCAGACACTTATGGATATTAGTAACTGTCACAGAGAAAAGTTGCTGGTTGTTGAAGAATCAAGCCATGACTCAAAGAGTCTCTTTTTAAGCTTTCCATGAGCAGGCTTGCTTTCTTGTGCTGCCTTTATGGTACAAGGCAGAGCTGACCCTGCCTAGGGCTGCTGGCAAACATAGCACTGCAAACATTCGTATGTGTGACAAACCAAATACTAAGGCGAAATGAGGACAAAACAATTGTGCAAGCAACATTAACTGAAGTGAAAGCAAATCTCCAAGTTTAAAAGTTTGTCTAGCATCTTATTTCCACAATTCAATATTCCCAACAATAATTTTCAGCAATAGAAGTCAGATAGTGCCAGACTTAGAAAGGAATATGGGTCTGAATAAGACGACTATCCACAATAAAGAGGGACATTTGTGAAATGGGAATTATTCACTCTTATCTACTCACTATTTATTATCTTTCGTGTCTTCATCTATTCCATTTCATCTCCTCACAAAGCATAATTGGAAATGACATTTCTGTGCCCGTAATTATGCAAAATTAATTCCGTTAGAAGTAAACAACAAAAGTTTTGTCCTTAGGATTTCAGCTCTTAAAGACCATCAGTAGAGATAAAGTCAAAAAGGCTACAGAAATTGGAGCTTACTTGTACATTGTTTCATTCTTCTAGGTTGAAAGTGACTGCATGTTGAAGGACAAAGGAGGGGAGGGAAAGTGGAGAGGAGAGAGAGTTTACTTTTGCGTAGTCTAGATAAGTATAAAAGGCTGAAGTGGAATTTATGCTGCAGCAGGATTTTATAAATCTGCCTTCATTGTCTAAGAAGCAACAGCTCAGTTTTTATAGCTTTTGTAGTAGAGCTTGTTGGCAACTTTTCAACAGTTTGGATTTTTTTTCATCAGAAAAAGAAAAGATCAAAAAAACATATTTTCTAGGAAGTCACCAGTTCTGATAATTTTCTTGCTAGCCTTTATGTTCATTGGTAAATGTTTTGAAAATGTCAGAATGTTGTCGCTGCCTTCTTGAAAATGAAACTGAAGTCCAATAATAAGCTTTTTTATGCAATTGGATTATAGCTATTTCTTCTAGCTACAGAGCAGAAATATTGATCAAATGAGATAGTAAAAATCAGATATAATTTCCATATATATGTCTAAAACTATCCTTTATATGATGATTTTGTTAATTATGGTTTATGTTTTTGAGATTTTGCCTTTATGGGAAATATTTCTGTGAAAACCTGAATCTTTTTTACCACTGAAACATTTTTCCTACTTGATTGAGGTTACTGTGTTAAATATCAGAATTAAAAGCCATCCAATATTGGCAGATAATTTAACAATATATTTGAGTTGTATTTTTTCTTGCAAAATTTTAAAAAGGTCTTGTATTGGAAATTTTATGGGGGTAGCATAAGAAATTGCTTTAATATTCAAGTAGTGTATTTGTTTTAAAAGATAATATAAACTTTTGATAACTTGATGAACGTTGGCATCATGGAAAGGAATCATGAGATACATTATGCTGGAAGGAAGCAGTGGAAGCTGGCCAGTCCAGCTGCCTCACTGAAGCAGGACCAGCTGTGAAGTTGCGTTAGATTACACAGGAACTTGCTCAGTTGTGTTTTGAACATGTCCAAGCATGAAGACTCAGCAGTCCCTCTGACAGTGAGCTTCCCTTTCTGCAACTCGTGCCGGTAGTCTCTCATCCATAACTGTTCACCTCTAAGTGTTTTAGGTAGCTGATAACAGCTGCTAGATCCCCTCCCTTGGCCTGCTCTTCTTCACAGCATGTTTCAGGTTTTCACACCAATTTTTCAAAGCAACAGGTTCATGAATAAATGTGACACAGGATCATCTCTGATTTGGGAATCTCACTGTGATCCTGGCTTGGATCTAGACCAGTACTGTTGCAAAAATGTCTGATGTTCCCTCTGCAATCTGGTGAAAGTAACATGTTAAGATTATGTCAGTAACTGTACACTAACATGGCATGGAGGTACATACCAAAGAAACTCTGACCGGTAGCAGAGAGTCTAAAGCCGCTCAGCCCTAAGAGAAAGCAAAAGAGTGGGAAAGATGGGAAAGATTTTTCTTCAGTCCAGACTAATGTAACAGCAATTTGCAAAAGCTTTATTCTTATAAATGTAGCAATTTCATAAATTATTTAATATAAACAATTGATAAGATAGACTGCAGGGGTACAATTTTTGTTTAAGCTGGGAATATTTGAGGCAGCCTAATACAATATTGATGCTACTGTTGAAAGCTTAAAGATAATGCAGTCTGGTGGCAGGAAAACTAAAATATTTATATATAATATGCATAGAATGAAAAAATATGCATACCAACATCCAGCCTGAAGTGATTTTCTGTACCTGAATTGTAATCCTCTGAATAATGGGATTAATAATGAAATGGCCTAGCAGCACAATGATGCTATGTTTTGCATTCTTGCATCTTGCCCAGTTATCTCTAGACAACTGAAAAGAACACATAGAAATTATCCTGACAGTGGGCTACATGGCCACCAGTTGTCTCTAGACAAATGAAAAGAACATATAGAAATTATCCTGACGGTGGGCTACATGACCACAAAGAAAACGAGAAAAAAATTATATTATGGTCAAAAACTAAAAAGCAAGGAGTAGTTTTTAACTCCAAAAAGTTTATTCTCAGAGGAAAATCAAGTATGCTCTAAGACCACAATTTTAAAACAAAGCAGTGTGCTGTTACAGATTTAGAAAACTACAAGCCCTTGCTTTCTCTAACATGATATACTGGGAGAGTCAGCCTTTCAGACTACCTGTTAAGGTTCTTTTCTCCCCCCAAACTGTCACATCAGAGAAGTCCAGTACAAGTGAAGACTATGAAGTCTAGCATTCTACAGCATTCAATAGCTGATTTTTTAGAGATAACAATACTGAAAGGTATCAAAGCAGCAATGCTTATATAATGTCTAATAATACAAGGAACTTAGTGCTGAGAACATGTTTAGTGTTTACAGCTACCATATGATTTGAGAACATGTAAAGCAATTTCACATATACTTCTGTGGACTTGATTTGACAATGAAAAGTGACTGTGTATTGCCTTGGTCCAAACCAGAAGTTACCTGAAAACTCTGTCTAAACAAGGAAGAGCTTATTCAAACTATGCAAAACCTCACCAACAGTTTGCAAAGAAAATGCAAGTCAGTCTTCTTGACTTCTGCACCCAATGTCACATACGTCCACATTTGTTGGGCCCACCTCAGTACCAGAAACTACATGTAATCTGTGCAAACTCTCACAGCGGGATTTTAAACTAATTCTTCATAGGTGTAAATACCTTGATGAAAAGGGGTGAAAAGTTGGGATGTTTGTGTAAATTGTCCTGCTGGAATGGACTTTCCTTGGTTTGCACTGCTTGATAGATGAGATCTTCCACTGGCATAAACCAGCATGGGCTGGTGGTTTTGAGGGACTAGTTCACATAAACTATGTGAGGCATAATGAAGAATTCCAGACTGGTATTCAATTTGATGTAGAGTTTCACAGAAGACACCAAAGTAATAAACTAAGCAGTAAGGCTACAGTGTGGATTTGTCAGCACTTCAAGGAGCATATGAAAATTCACTTTTATTTAAGCAGGAAGGAGAAGGAAGGGGCTCTTGAATAAGGTACAGTTAACATTCTTCATACATCTTTGAAATTTACCCACATTTAAGAAAAAACCCACCAACAAACCTGACTAAAAATCAATTCTGAGTAAATAATAGCAGGCTTAACACTTCTTTTCCTTTATTAGGGTAATGTAAACTGAAACAGAATCACACATTAGGCAACAATTATGTTGCTCTCAAGCGTGTGAGATGGCAGATTCATCTGAGGTAATCATGTTCCCAAATGTTCTGTGTTTCCTGGGAGAATGACAGATCCTTGCCAATTTTAATAACATTGTTCAACTGGCTAGTGACAAAAGTAATTGTATTCCTTCAACCAAAACAATCACATACTTCAAATCTGTACAGTCATGATAGTGAATAAAAAAGATGGTGTTTTTATTGTTTCAATGTTTTGGTAAGGACTCACATATTCAGATTGCCCTGTACTAGGACAGAAGAATTTTTTTTTAATTTTCACCTTTATTTTTGAAAGGATAGAAAGTAGGAAAAAAGCCAATAAGGTGAATACAACCATAGCAGAGTAACAAAATGTATTTCAATAACAAAAAATATAATGTCATACCTTTAGAATATGAAAACATAAGCTCCACTTCCAGGGATGTGAGCTTAGTCCAAAAGCTGAATAAGTCTTTCCAATTTTAGTAAGTAACCAAACATCCACAAGAAAAGACTATGTTTGTACAAAGTAGTTTAACTTCTAGCTCTTAGGCTCCCAGGGGTTATTTAATAACCTGACTGAGATTCCTATATTTCCTAGGCATTTAGGGGCAATGTTCATGAAGAGTTTCACGCTAACAATTCTGAGTGTGACTATAGGCTCCCTAACCATTATAAAATTGTGAGGACGTAGATAGATTGTAAGTAAATCTTTCACAAGATTTAGACATGCTTTGTAAGAGTGAAGACAGTTGAAGAACTGTAAGATTATTCAGGTTGGAAGGGACCTGTGGAGATCATCTCCCTCCTCTTCAAAGCAGGGCCAGTTTTGAAGATATATCCAACTTTGAGATTAGATGAGGTTGCTTAGGGCCTTTTCCAGCTGAATGTTGAATTTGTCCAAGGATGGACATTCCACAGCTTCTCTGAGTCCTTATTCTTCATTTTCTTTTAGGAATTTAAAGGCATATTTATTCATCTGTGACATACAAATGGAAAAAGAATCACCATTACTAAAGCAATCACAGTATCACATGGCAGGCTCAGTTTCAGTTCTATCCTCCATTGAAAGGAGGCGGGGTGGTGGGAAAGAACAGGCTCTAGAAGCTTCTTAGTTTCAAACATATCTGTTGAAGCTGTTCTATTTTATGTAGAACAAGTAAATGCCACGGAAACAGAGAGTTTTGAGATAGAAAAGAACCTTTCTCTTTCTCAGAGTAGGTAAGATATGCCTTTGTGAAGAAAAAGACTAATTATTCTTAATGGTATATGGTTGTATAAGGATAGCTGTAATTAAGGTTCCTTATACCACGTGTTTTTCTTAGTGGACACTTCTTTCAAGCAAATGTGGATCAGGTCTGGAAAGAAGGGCTAAAAGGGCAACCGTGAGTGCTAAGAGAAGTAGGTTTAATTTTAAAATGGCAAAGATAGAGCTCGACTCAGCAACTTTTACTGCTGAACTTGGGTAAACAGTACTTTGCAGCAGGGAAGGTAATATCTCTTTGTCTGGCTGAGGTCAGCCAGTTGTGCTTTAAGACTACCAAGCAGGTTCAGCTGGAAAGAAAAGTGAACATACGGCTAGTTTATGCCTTCCTATAGAGTGTACAGGTGAGTTAGGCCCTAACTGCTGCACAGTCATAAAATTAAAATTACTTAGACTAAGATTCATCCACTTTGCAGCTACTTTGAAAAGGTGCTGGGGGTCCCTGTGAAAAAATGTGTGTGTATCACTCCAGCAGCAGCTGAGCTTTGAGAATCTGAAAGAGCCTAGCTTGTTCAATAGGCATATAAAGTGCTCTCAATCTAAACAAAAATAAGTGTGACTTCTCTTTTTGACACTGAATAAAAGATTGAAGACACTCTTAGAGTATGTCAGTGCGGAAATCTCAAGGCAATATTAGCTATGGATATACAGGCACGTTTTTGTTTGGTTTGTTGTCTACTTGCCATCATCAAACTGCAAACAGCATACTCACAAGCTTCAAATATTTCAGAAACACAATGAAAATTATCTAAGTTGTTAAAACTGATTTTTCACTAACACAGCAAAGAAATTTAGTGTAATCATCGAAAGAAAACTAATTGGGGGATCTTATCTTTGCCACATAGAAAATAACTTTCTTGTAGTAGACAGGTCTGTATTTTATCAGTAGAAAAGGCTTAGCAGACAGTGAAGTTAAATTAATTCATAATAGAAATAAGGTGAAAATTTTTTTAACTGTGAGGATAATAAATAATTAAAATAACCTCCCCAGGAATGCTGGATTTTCAGTCACTCAGAGTCTTTAAATCAAGACAGGATAATTTTAAGTATGCCTTTACTCATGTGGAAGTTAACATAATGTCCTCTGCCAGTTCTGTAAAGGAGTAGAGGCTATGTAAATGGATTTAACTTCTTTTGTTTTCAGATAAACTGTTCTGTTTATCTAACTGATTTATTTGCACCCGTCTTCACCATGGAGAAACGTATATCTCTAACGCATATTTTTTGGTTGACCCAAATACTAGCATTAAACAGTGAATTGTTGAAGTAAGAGAAGTTGATGTGAAACAACAAAGCAAAGAACTAACAATTTACTGACTGCACAGTGTGAATGGCTTTCCAAATTACCTCTATAATTAAAAATCACTTTTGCCTATATTGGTATTCTGTGTTACTACGGTCCCACTGAGTCTTCCTCTCCCACAGTCCTTTCATCTTACTTGAGCTTAAATGATTTATAACCTAGTAATTGTTTCATTATTTTATTTTCTAATAATGTCTTTTGCTGTTTATTATACAATCTTAGACCAAAAACTAATCACTGAAACAGTGACTAGTCAAAAGGGTACCCAGTGTGTCACTGATGTTAATATCAGGAATAAAACCCAGGTTTAGTTGCTACTGAATTTGATTCCCTACAAAGTTCAAAGCTAGATGCATAAGTCAAAGCTGTCTTTATTGCATCCTCTGAATTCAGACAAAAAAAAAAAAAAAAGAAAATTACTTATCAAACTTCCAGTTAACACAAGTGCTATTTTAACTCTGTGAACTAAACAGCTTTTAAAATGCATTAAAAATATGAAAAAATGGGTATTATCCATCAAGGCCATCTAATGCCATAGCAACTAGTGATTAAAAACTGTATTCGGAATATTCACCTACAGGAAATCACATATAACTCATATCTACTTCTCATTCTAGCATTATAATGTATACTCAAACACTTTTATTTGAATAGAATAGCAATCTTCAAAGAACCAAGGTATAGTTTATAAAAATTATCCCAATATAATTCCTACAATAGTCTCATAAAGTTTTTAATTTACATAATTCTGAGTAGGAAATACAGCAGCAATACTTACTCTGGGATATTTAAAAGGTGATAACCATACTTTATATGATTCCCATCCTTTAGAAAGCTGTAACTAAAGTGATTAGAGATAGTTTCAAGTATGTGAAAAATCAAGACTGAGATGCTCTGCCAAGCAATGGTACAAGTTTTATAGTATGATTAGAAAGTCCATGAAGTTATTTCAGTTAATATTTGGTGATTTTTCTACTCTTGCAATGACTAATATTTGCTGTTGTCTGTGAAGTTACTGTCCAAGATATATCTTGTTACTTCCTTCACCTTCATCTTGTAGTATTGTATTTGTACACACTTCTCATTTCCTTCAATTAGAAGCATTTTTGCGATTTTACTACTAATAATAATACCAATATAGAACCTCTTACTTTTACATAGTTACTTGAACATTGCTATAACATACATCATGAATCATGAAACTAATGTTACAAAAAGTTATTTATACTAATGTAATTAATTCAAAACAACTTATACGCAACTGCGTATAACTGCGTACATCACTTGTAAGTCTTCAGACAAAAGAGAAATGTGCTTCCACAGTGTAGCTGATGATTTACAGTCCGTGCTGTATGCAGCATAAAAAAAGTGCCTCCCACTCCAACTGGAACACTATTTTATTACTAAAATACTACTAAAATCAATATATTCCGTAAACTGATTCATGAAGTGGCTGCAGAGTACCTTGGCAACGTACAACGTGCATTTCTCATTCTTCCAGTTACTGTGAAGATTTTAATAAGTGCCTGCCTGCCTCTCCAAAGGAGAGTCTGTAAAAGACATGGTGAAAATGCATTACCTTTACCATGTGAAAGATCAGGTATTACAAGCGAGTGGCAGTATTTCTTATGTTTTACCTATCATTATCAACCTTAATATTGGGCAAGATGAAACTGTAGTGACAAGTGTGACCCCTGACTGCTAATCTCTGACTTGATCTTTAGGGGACAAAATAGTGGCTTTTATTTTTCTGAAACACAAGTTTTTATCTCTAGAGCTTTGGATGATACATGGGAGTTGCACCCAACCCAAAAGACCATGTTAACAAATCAAACTTTTTAGCCACTGCTTTAGCATTGAGAAGGTGTAAAAGAATGCATCTATCTTTTTTATTTTTGTTTTCTTACTGCATAAGGCATATTTAAGAAGAGACCACTATGACTATATTAGTTTACTCAAGAGCACAGTGTATTTAACTCGCTGGGCCACATAGAGAGTAGATTTTCAAAAACTGATTGTCATCTGAATGTGGCTTAATTTAGATATTTCTCACAATCCATTCTACAGGGGCTGGATTGTTGCTAAAATCACTCTAGCCTTGTTTTCTTATTGATCCACACTGAGCTAAGTGTATTCTTTTTAGAACTGATGAACTAGGTTTTGTCTTGCTTTGCCAATAAATCTTGTGTATAGGAGCTATGTGGACAACTATTAGGGGGAAAAAGGGACTCAAGACATTGCAAAATACTTATCTATGCTGCATGTTACAGAAGACGCGCATCTATTAACAGCAGAACTCACAGTTCCTGTTAAAAGAAGGATAGGGTACCAGTGAGAAACGCAGCCCTGTTTGCTGAGCAATACCAGTAACAAGAACAACACAGGCAGCTGGTATGGCTCCAGCACGGTGACACCCTTCTTGCCCAACCACAGCTAAACCACAAAAACCTAAACATTGCAACAGTCTGGCAGTATGTGCCAGAAGTATGTGCCAGCTTACACCACTTAGAAATGATCCAGCAACCTCTGTGTGGTCATTGGAGCACCTAAGTCACCACCCTGTGTTTAGAATAGAAATTAGAGTAGTTTCCTGGCCAGAAACTGAGCAGCAGGGATTGCTAGAGGAAAATGGGCCTGTTCTATCTGGCAGTTGTTCTTTTTAGTCTGTTTATTCTCTCTAGTGAAGTCATGCTTATACAAAATGAGAAACTGAATTATGCGCTGCAGGGAATGGGTTAAGAAAAGCAACCACCTGTACACACAGATGCATTTCTGCTGCAAGGAACATGGGTCTAGGACTAAAGAGAGAATTGCAACCAGAAAATCAGCAAGGTGCAAACAGTACCAAGCCTGTTACAGAGAGTACTGTACATTAAGAGAGATCATGTGTTAGGAAGGTGAAGTAGAGGTGTAATTATTAGAGGAGAAAATAAATATAATGTAATGAATTAAATTGCAAATAAACTGAAGAGATTATGAAGTTGGAGTTTTACAATGAAATGAAATAAAAATGCTCCTTCTATAAGAATTTGAACAATGACTATACAAGCAAGGCATCAGGGAGTCCTAATCCTATTAAATCTAATCACCACAGTGTCTGTTTCTGCATACACGATGAGTTTGCACACAGGAGAATACGTTGCAGTGTTTCATACTTTTCACCACACAGCACGATGAGACAAATTCTGCCCTTCTGAAATGCATACGTGGTCACAACTTCTGATACATTCATATCATTAAGAGACTCAGGTGTTACTCAAGACACATAGTGTGTGATGATCTTTCTGATCTACTTTTCACACTTTAGGTGTAAATTTCAACAAGTCACTTCAAGTTTCTGTGCCATGATTACTGACTTATTCCTTGCTAATAACACCCCTTCTCTCAGCTAAAAGAAAAAAAAATATTTTTTTTTAATCCAGCTAAAAAAGTAATACAGTATTAGAGTCATCTCCATTATTGTCACAGGAGTCACTTTCACACACAATCATAGAATGGTCTGAGTTGGAAGGGACCTTACAGATCATCTAGTTCCACCCCCCCCTGCCATGGGCAGGGACAACTTCCACTAGACCAGGTTGCTCAGAGCCTCATCCAATCTGGCCTTGAACACTGCCAGGGAGGGGGCAGCCACAGCTTCTTTGGGCAACCTGTGCCAGTGCCTCACCACCCTCAGAGTAAAGAATTTCTTTCCTCTACCTAAATCTACTTTCAGTTTGAAGCCATTAGTTCTTGTCCTATCACTGCATTCCTTTGTAATGTACATAACTGCACTACAGATTACAGTTTTTTCCTGACTCCTTTTCTTTGTAAAAAAAAGGAAAGGCATCACTCAGACTCAAATAGACTACTCTGACAGACAGATGAAAAAACATTCCCTACAATTATTGAAGCAGGTGTGACATAAGAGAGAAGAGAACCATAAAGAGAAAGAGAATGGAGAGAGGAGGACTAAAGGAATAAGGAGAGTTCAGTGAAGCTGAGTCTTTTTAAAATCTTTGTAATTTTTCACAGTGGACACTTGTGGGGACAATGACTAAGTCTCTGATCTTGGGCATCTGAACTGATGAAAATTTGAAAGTGGTTTTAATTCCTTTCTCTCATCTCTGAGCCATGAATCTGGCTGATTTTATCTGCTCCAGTATGAATGTGTAGGTTCACTGAGACAATGTTCTTAGTACAGCTATATTTAGTGTGACTTTAATCCTGCATGCACTTAGGCATCAGCTCCATTGAACTTGATGTAAGTGTATTTCATGGGTGGTTCATGACACCCACCATGAACATAAGGAAAGAATTTTTCTAAGCAGTCAGGTATATTAGCTCCTTTATTTTTTTAATTTTTGTGCCTACTCTGAAGCATCAGGAATACTCTGTCACCTGAAAATGGGATCCTGCACTTACTGTAGAGAATGAATATACTGATTTGGTATGACAAATCCCATATCCCTTCAAAGGTGACATTTCATTTATCTTTTTCTTGGTGCATTCCTCTTTTGCTACAGGTGCTGACTGAGTTGTATCAGAGTGGGACTAGAGAAGACACCACCGGAATAATTGCACAACAATTTTCCCTGCAGGAACTGTAAAACCTGGTATTTGTACAGAAGGGGAAAGACCATTTAGCAGAAAGATGCCTCTACAAAAATAACTATTATGAGTAAAATCTATCTGGTGTGATGATCACAGGTATAGCTCCTTTTAAGTCAGTTTCCCCAGAGAATATGCCACTGATATTTTATGTTGCTTGGATTAGTCCCATCTTTGGCTTTACAAGGGGTCTCCAAAGTGCTTTGGATCACAAGAACCTAAGAATATAAATATAATTAACTTGGAATTCATTCTCTGTAAAAGAAATTTCATGCATGTAGATCACTGTGAGAACATGTGACTTTTGTAAGGATGAAATGATCTTATAGTGGTGGGGTCCACTTGGGAAAGAAACGTAAATTGACAGTGCAAGTGAACAGAGTATCAGTCTGATCAGGTGATCAGTCTGTCAATGCCAGGTTGTACTTATCAAAGAGAGATAACAATAGACACATCTGATAACTTTCTTTGATAAAACAAGACCATGTTAGACAAGGGAAATGAAGTAGATGTAATCTATTTGGATTTCAATAAAACATTTGATGTGACAATCATTATTTGAAAGGAAGAAGATAGGGATTAGTGCATGAATTGTATGGAAGATTAGGGATGGGCTAGAACAGAGAAAGCAACTGATTGTGCTGCAAACAAAAGAAAGAAGTTACTAGTGAAAGATTAGAACGGCTCATGGGACTGACCTAGTCTACAATTTATATTTTTGAACTAGTAGAAAGGTAGCGATGTACAAATGAAAACTAGAGAAATTTACAGAGATTTAGGATTTCTCTGCTAAGAAAATAAAAAAACTGAAGAAAGAAAAAGAAGAAAAAAATGTGAATATCATAATAATAATTTTTAAAGTCCCTGAAAGACTTTTCAGATTTTAGGAATAGAAATAGAATTTTTTTTTAAAGGACAAAGCAAAAGGGTTTAGGAAGTAATAGAATTTCAGTTGTAAACTTCATCTTTTCATTTGCTAATGGCAAGGCAAAGAGCTCTGTGAGGTTGTTAAGAGTGAAGGAGGTGTGTTTCACCTGACTGTAACCATCTATAGACCAGCAGGGAGAGGTCAGCGCCCCAGAGGGTGATTCACGTAACCTTAGAATACGTGTCTGAGATATATGGGAAATACAACACAGTTCCTGCAGAGAGCAATTAGTGGCTCAGGACATGCCACATCCTGTGTTGTGGCTGCCATCAAGGTCAGCCCAGGGAAGGGCATGGAGGAAAACAGGCAGTCTGGAAAGTGTGAGCTATTAGCAAAGACAGAGTGGGTTAGGACCGCTCAGAGAAAGGACATCAAGATTAAGGGTGGAAGGTACTTACGCTTACTGTTCTCCTGTAAGAAGCTGCTGAAATGAGGAAGGGAGCAGTCTTGAGAAGGTTGGAAAAAAATCTGCTATTACCTGTCAGAAATGATGTATTGATTCTAATACCACTATTCTTGCACGCCCCTAGAGGCCACTTTTTTGTGATTATTGAATGATGATCTGTAAAACCTTTTCGAGATGAAATCATGAACATTGTCTCTGATTGACTCTCAAGTTCTTAAAAGTCCCAAGAAAAAACAGTGTCTCCATACAATAGGCCGAGGAAGATAAGGAACAGATTTGTCATCTGACCATCCACTCAAAAGGATATTGTATTTCAGAAGAACCACACTGAGAGAGGCTGGAAGGAAAAGCAGTAGTGGGACCGCACCTAGAAAGAAGTGCCAAAAGGTCTCCCACCACACAGCAGGATGAGACTAGATGAGAGACAAGAGCATTGTACAATATTTGCAAAGGTTTGGAGCTTCTGTCTTTTTTCTTTTGAGTAAATGCATGCACAGACCAAAATCCTTTGATAAACTCTATTCCTGTATTTCCTGCTACATTTGTCCCGAAGGTGTAAGTCACATCACCTTGTAGATGAGCTCTGGGGGATACCACTTTCAGAGGAATTCCCAGAGAGTATGTGCTGGGTCAGTTTGTAAAATTACTCAGATAGTGTTCATAAATAATACATCACCAGATTGATGGATCATAATTATAGTTTTTCTTAATTCGTTTCCCACTTCTGTGAATGTCATTGGCACATCTTATTGATGCCACGTGATCTCAGTGTCGGGTTCACAGAAGATCTCTACAGTGGCTTGAATCAGTCCTTCCAAAGGACAAAAACCATGATGAGTCAAGAAACTACTTCTGCAGAGTGAATCTAAGAGGGAAAAAATGGTTCTGCCTTCCACCAGAATCAGGTTCTGCCAGGGCACTAGGGTCCTATCCAGAACAAAGAAAAATACTACTCATTTTAAACAGTGAAATTACAGCAATTATTGTATCCTGGTTATTGATTCTGGCTCAACTGCAAGCCGGTAGCTGCACAGTGAAAGTTTGAATTTTGTTAAATATAGTTAAGAAAACTGGCATAGTTTTTGGTAACAGGTCTGGTGAGACGTGAGAAAAGCGCTTCCCTCCCTAACATTTAGAAACTGTGCAACGTATAAGTCAGTAGGATCAGGGTGCATGTCAGCATTTTGGATGTGCTCAAGAGCAAGTTAATTCGAGTCCAGCATCAGGCATGACTGCAAAGATCCCACCACGTGTGTAGAGCTGCTGTACAAGCACCAGCACCTCTGTGCGAGGCCAGAGCTGTGCTGTAACTGATGGGGGGTCAGTGCAGATCACAGCAGACCAGCGCGTTCCCATCCCAGGTAGTGTAATGAGGCAGATCTAAAGAGAAGTTATAAATCCTTGATTCAATTCAGCTTTTCCGTGAAGTGACACAAATCCTGAGGAGAATTTAACTTGCATGTGTAAGTCCAATTATATTAAAGATGCTTGCGGTACCACTAATCATCTTGCCAACAGCTATATGCACTTGCTGCTCAGGACAGCACTCTGCTACTTTAACAGCAGGATTATTATTCTTTTCAGTGGTTTATTGTTGATTTATTTCTCCATCCATATTCTTTAAATATGAAGCAGATATGGATGTAAACCTATTAGAAATGTTGCATACATGTAAGACACCAGTTCTTAGCTAGTGTAATCCTGAATATTTTTAGCCACATCTGTAAGTCTGCAGAATAAATTCATTTGAAAAGCTGGCTGAGTGGTTTGAATTTGCTGGGGCTGAATCTGTGTACCTCTCGTTTTAGTACGTCATCAGAGAAACCTTTCCAGTCTCAGCCTTTTTGAAAGTGTCTATCACTTACTGGTGGATTATTTTTTTAAAAAAAGCCCAGCTTCTCCCACAGGAGAAGTTCAGTTGGCTTCTTATTTATTTGACTCAAGAGATGAATCTTGAAGTCACTGATTTTTCAGTTTTCACCGTATTTTTTATAGATTACATAGTGATGGCACTTGCAGACTTGATTTAACAAATACATTCAAGTAGCATTTTCATTTCCCTTCACATTTCCATTTGTTTCCATTTCCATGTCACTTAGATCTTTTTCTTTAGATAACTTATATTTTATGTGATTGTAATAATAAAATAGCTTTGCTTTGGGTGTATAAATTATAGATGAAATTCATGTAAGTTAAATCTTTTAAAAATACACATTTTAATAGAAGGAATTTGAATGGTTCATGCTAAAGAAGGCTGATTTACAATGAATTCTGGCTCCCTGTGAAGTAAAATTAAACCGGACTTTTTGCATTCCCTTATTTTTGTTATTAATGCAGTTTGCTTAATATAAATGGTCATTTGACGCATATTGGCAGCTGATATCTTTTTGCCTCAATTGAACACTCCAGGGAATTTAAAAGATAGCTAAATAAAGGACTTCAATCTCTCCATTTTCATTCTTTTCCTAATGACAGAGAAGAAAGATGTCTCTCCTTTGAATGTTTTTAAAAAAATTAATCAGAAGTACTTTTGCCATCTTGAAGCCTCTTTTTATGGCAATCACAACTGGTAACATTTATCAAGAGCATAACATTTTTAATGTACATTTTATATAACTTTATTTTTTTAATGTTCTATAGAACTCTCATAAAACGGAACAAGATGCTGTTCCAATAATTTATGTTTCAGGGATAAAAATCAAAGAGTATTAAAAGTCTCCTGGAAAAATTGGAGGTGTTTTAATCAACTACAATGTGAAGATCTGTGCTTATGCTGAATAGTTATTTTTTGAAAGATGTGGATTAAAAGAATTGTTAAAGCATTTTCTCATTTAGTGTTACATCTCTTAATCAATGCATCTGTTCTCCAGGCCCTCTGTGCACATTCATAGCCAGAAAAAAAAACCCTGATTTGAAAGCAGAGATAGAAGGTATCTGATCAGAGAAAGAAATAATAAGGGAATCCAGGAGAAAGAGAAGGTAGTGCTGAATGGCCTTGATATATCCTGAATCTGCATTATTTTCCCAGGAGGATCAGTGATGAGACTATTTCTTCAGATAGGAAAGATCTGAAGATGGCTTTTTTTATCCAGAACTGAGCTGAGGGAGCCATCTTCACTGGTTTTGTAAAGTATTCAGATGTTGAATCTGGCAAGGGATATCAAGGACAACAAGAAAAGCTTCTTCAAGTACATCACCAGCAAAGGAATACTAGGGATAATGTGGGGCCGCTGCTGAATGAGGGTTGTCCTGGTGACGGAGGATGCAGAGAAGGGAGAGCTACTGAATGTCTTCTCTGCTTCAGTCTGCAGTGCTAACGCCGGCCCTCAGTGAGAACTGTGTGAGAGATCATTTAAGCAATTTGGACACCCACAGATCCATGGCGCCAGATGGAATGCACCCACGAGTGCTGAGGGAGCTGGCAGATATCGTTGCTGAGCAGCTCTCCATCATCTTTGAAAGGTCCTGGAGGACCGGAGAGGTGCCCAAAGACTGGAGGAAATCCAATGTCACTCCAATCTTCAAAAAGGGCAAAAAGGAGGACCCGGGGAATTACAGGCCAGTCAGCCTCACCTCCATCCCGGGAAAGGTGACGGAGCAGCTTATCCTGGAGGCCATCATCAAGCAAGTGGAGGAAAAGAAGGTTATCAGGAGTAGTCAGCATGGATTCACTAAGGGGAAATCATGCCTGACCAATCTGATAGCTTTCTACGATGGCATGACTGGTTGGGTAG
>Ga0065711_1001179_pt1 | contig 47034 bp, 36 predicted proteins | sample Hoacrofraction12_FD_59098 | JGI IMG/M metagenome (GOLD analysis project Ga0065711, IMG submission 59098) | Hoatzin crop microbial communities from Cojedes, Venezuela - Epithelial fraction 12 v2 (version 2) | ecosystem: Host-associated > Birds > Digestive system > Esophagus > Crop | place...
GAAGAAGTTAAACAAGACTGGGCCCAGTACTGACCCCTGAGGGACACCACTTGTCACCAGCCTCCAACTAGACTCAGCGCCGCTGATGACAACCCTCTGAGTTCTGCCATTCAGCCAGTTCTCTATCCACGTCACCGACCACTCATCCAGCTCACACTTCCTGAGCTTCCCTAGGAGGATATTATGGGAGACTGTGTCGAAAGCCTTGCTGAAGTCAAGGTAGACAACATCCACGGCTCTCCCTTCGTCTACCCAGCCAGTCATGTCATCGTAGAAAGATATCAGATTGGTCAGGCATGATTTCCCCTTGGTGAATCCATGTTGACTGCTCCTGATAACCTTATTTTCTTCCACTTGCTTGATGATGGCCTCCAGGATAAGCTGCTCCATCAGCTTTCCCGGGATGGAGGTGAGGCTGACTGGCCTGTAGTTCCCTGGGTGAAATCTGTCTGGGGGATGAGATACAACATGCATAATCTTTGCCACCTATTTCATGGCTGTATCAGAGCATGTTTCTAATCACCAGAAGAAAGTGTCTATTTGTGGAGACTGCTAATGACAAGTGCCAGCATTGTGGAAGGCTCGAGTGATGTAAGATCCAGTTCTAGGTGTCTGCACTCCTGGCAGGTTTCCGGGGGCCAAGTACTGAGCACTACTGCAGTTTCTGCAGAGGTGCTTCTCTGGTGTGAGTGCTTCTTGCCGTGATCCTGCAGCTCTCTGTCATGGCAGAGCATCGTACTTCGCATCTGGAGCTCAGGAAAGGTCTTTGAAAATGCAGCGGTGCCTTAAGGAAACACAGCAGCTTAAAAGAGAAGGCTGCAACCTGTTTAGAGACAGCTACTTCCCTCCACTTCTGGCATGTCCTCGTTTCTTCCTTTTCTCCTCCACATTTGTCATCTTGCTTCTTTGCCAGCAATGTCCTCTTACTCTCTTTCAGCCTTCTGAGCACAATTTTAAAGCATTCCTGGACTAAGTCTAGTATGTATAGATAGCCCTCAAAAGGTAATATCACAAATAAGCCAATGTCTGGTGTGGGGGCAGAATGAATTTTTTTGCAGCTTGGTTTTGTCTCTTCATGTTTGACACCTCTCTGTGTCAAACTCTCTGAATGCCCGTAACAAATTCAAAATGTTGTCCAGCATCGAATAAATACACCAAGGGCTGTATTTTTTACAAAAATTTACAAAATATTTCAAGCTGTTTGACACTAGGATGGCCAAGAGAAAAGAGACTTGCTGTGAGAGCGTCATCTGAAGGAAAAGCTGCAATGTAAGCTCAAATCATTAGACAGAGAAGACACAGAAGCTCTTATATAACCAAACTGAAAATTTTAATTTGCACTGACAATCAAACATCACACATAAATATGTAGGAAACTAGGCACTATTAGTATTGCAGAACCACTTGTTTACATCTTTAACAAGGGACAGAATGCAGAAGAGAAGAGAAAAAGTTGGCAGATGAGGCAGAGTAGTGTCAAAAGACATTCTGGATGCATAAAGTCTATTATTTAAAAGAATTTCACTTTTCGTTTAACTCCGTTGATGAAATGTGCTATGTAAATCAGAGGAGAATCTTGCTTTCTACAGCTGTTTAGAAAGCTAATATCTTCTCATCCTTGAAGAATGATGTCTTCATCAAATTTGAAATTTTATATTAAAAATCCCATGTTATGATAGAGGAAGGGAGGGCATTAATCTTCTATAAAGATTTTGTTTCTGATTCAACAACCGACCATGTTAGTGTCAGTTTTTTAACTAACTGTGAATCATAATTAACCTTGCTTACTGTAGAGACAGCAAAAGCTGATAGTCTGATGTTGATCTGGGATACAATTGTGCAAAGAAGACTGTTAAGCCTACATTGAGACTTTATGACCTATCTTGTAATTTAGTCTTACTCCCAGCTTTTCTATGCAGCTACTGCACTCACGTATATGCACATATTTCTTCAAATAAGCTCTTAAGTATTGATTAATTAATACAATAAATTTTCCAAAGTTGAGTTTCCAAGAGTTAATGGCAGAATTCACAACACGTTTTGTGTGGCTTTAACGAAGTCCCTAGATCTGTATGTTTGATGATACTAATTATTCATAGCATCTTTGGCTCAGCCAATGTGTATACTTGCTTTTTTACCATGGCTACGAACATTTTTATTCTAGTCTTATTAATTAATGCATTTGGTTTTTTTTAAATCTGATTAACAGAACACTAATTAGATTTTCATGTGGATTCCTCTTTTGTGCTCATCATTATTTGACAGTGTTCCCAGATTTCTTATACAATGATATTCTTTGTCATGGTTTGACCTTGGCTGGCTGCCAGGTACCCACCAAGCTGCTGTAACACTCCCCCTCCTTAACTGGACAGGTGGAGAAAATATGACAAAAAGCTTGTGGGTCAAGGTAAGGACAGGCAGATCACTCAGCAATTACGGTCACGGGCAAAACAGACTCGACTTGGAGAAATTAATTTAATTTATTGCCAATTAAACAGAATAGTATAATAAGAAATATAGACAAATTTTAAAATACCTTCCTGCTACCCTCCCTTCTTCCCAGGCTCAGCTTCGCTGCCAACTCTTCTACCTCCTCCTCTGAGTGGAGCAGGGCCTTGGGAATGGGTGTTGCAGTCCGTTCATAACACTTTGTCTGTGCTGCCCCTTCCTCATGACACTCTTCCCCTGCTCCAGTGTAGGGTACATGCCATGGGAGACAGTACTCCACAAACTGCTCCGATGTGGGTCCTTACCACAGGTTACAGTCCTTCACAAACTTCTCCAGCACGGATCCTTTCTGTGCAGTACTTCAGGAATGGACTGTTCCAGTGTGCGTTCTCCCAGGGTCAGAGTTCCTGCCTGAGAACCTGCTCCAGTGTGGGCTGCTCTCCGTGGGTTGCAGGTGCTGCCTGGAGCCTGCTCCAGCATGGGATTTCCACAGACAGCACCTTCCTTCAGGGCACATCCACCTTCTGCAGTGTGGGGTCCTCCACGGGCTGCAGGTGGATATCTGCTCCATTCTGGACCTCCATGGGCTGCAGGGGAATCTCTGCTCCAGTGCCTGGAGCATCTTCTCCCACTCCTTCTTCACTGAACTTGGTGTCTGCAGAGTTGTTTCTCACATGTTTTAATTCTTCTCTCCCAGGTGGTGCTGCACAGCCTTTTCTACCATTTCTTGAATATGCTGTCACAGAGACGCTACCAACACCGCTGTTGGGCTCGGCTTTGGCTGGCGGCGAGTCTGTCTTGAAGCCGGCTGGAACTGGCTTTGTCTGACACGGGGGCAGCTTCTGCTGTCTTTTCACAGCAGCCACCGCTGCAGTCCCGTGGCTACCAAAACCTTGCCATGTAAACCCAGTACAGTCTTCCTGTGTCTTCTCCTCTTCTGTCATAGTACTTCACCCAAACTCTGGGTTAACTGGTTCCCACATTCTTCCTTCCATCCCTGTCCTCCTCTATATTTTCTAGGTCTTGCTTTATCTGGTCCTACTGTCACTATGTGTGCTCATCGACTCATTTTCCTCATCTTCATAATATCACAATGAGCAACCCTAGTTTTTCAAATCAGCCAGCTTTCTCCTAGATTCAAGCTGAATGCGAGAAGAAAATCACTGCAGGTTCAAGAGTCTGGCACCCTGTTCCCACTCCGCATCAGCGGAGACAACCACCCTCCATGAACAACAGCATGGTCATCTTTTAGCTTTTCTGGGCTAATACCTGCTTTTTTGGTGTGGTCAACATGAGAAGTCATGACAGACTTGAAAAAGCTTAGGCAGGTTTTTGTAAAGGCAGGAATTATATCCCCTAATCAGAGGGACCATGCCACCCACTAGGATTTTCAAGTCACAGCTTCAAACCATGGAGGAGTAAGAGGGCTACAAAGAGAAGATGTCCAGGACTGGAACAAACTGTCTGTCCCCCAACAATTTAGGTTTTGGACGTGGTTGAAGTGTTGTTGGGTAAAAGACTCCATAATTTATAGCAGCCCAAGGCAAGCCTGGTGCTTATAATTGATTCAACAAGAAGTCTGGGATGAGAAATGAGATGTGGATGGAGGGGACAGGGATGATGCTGGACTTGAGAACTGGCAAAGAAATAGTAGCAGATTGCCTGGGGGATGACTGCCATGGGAGGAAAGGCTCTGAGCTCAGATGAAGAAATGGCTGAAGTCTGACAAAATTGTGAGCAGCAGAAGTGTTGGTCCTGCAGTGAGATGATTGTGTCGGGGAGTTGATGTCAGGCTCAGGGCAACGAGGGCCCCAGGAGAGCGCGTAGCCTTCTGGGAATGTGTTGGAAGGCAGTATTTTCAACACGCATCCATGCTTCATGTCGGTGGACATTGTGTGAGCAAACCTTCCTCTCACCTGCATCCCGTTTCTCTTCTGTGGAAGGAGCTGTGCATTCCCCTCTTGCAGAAATGAGAACCGCACATAACTGACAGCGTAGACATATCCTTTAACAGGACACAACTCCACCAACTGCAATGATTTCTACTGGCTATATCATGTTAGCTACTCACACCCTGGTATGTATGATCAACTGATATTCTTTTTGATTTTTATATGGATTATTTATGGAGCTCTTAGTAAGCGCAGGGTTTCATTCATGGTTCACAGGATACATGCAAATGAAGGAAGCAAGGTGTGGCTTCCCAACATCATATTCCTCATGCTCCCAGGACTGCTTTTACATCCAAGCAGGTAGTCATATCTTTTGTTTTTTTCAGGGAACAGAGGCATCCAAAATAAACTATGTCTTTGCTTAAATCTCTGTGCTTTAACTTTGATTGCAGAATAACTGTCTCTTGGAAGCCTATTCCACTGGATCCTGTCCATTATCTTACTGCCCAAAATTAGTTCCTTTGGAAATGCTAGTTTGTCTTACAAAACCAGTAGGTTTAAGGTGGAAACATATACTCAGGTAAACAGATACAAGAATGACTAAAAAATGCTATCACAGCAACAGGAGTAAGAAGAGATATTAAGAATTGAAGAGAAACCATGCTGCAGTGATGTGGCTGCTACTACCAGGTATAAACTTCAGACGTCAAGTTATTACTAAAAAAATCTGAACTTTTCCAGAAACCGTAGTTAAAAAATAAGGTTACCAAATACCTTAAGTCTGTCCTGCAGTGACTCCATCTAATGACCATGAATTTCAGGTATTTCTGTGTAGGGGACCTCAGATGAAATGCAAACAGTTTCTATAAGCACAATCATTGTGCAAGGAGAGCCAACATGCAAAATAACAAAATGTACAGGGAAAAGTCAAGACAAAGTCTGTGCAGAAAGCCCGCTGGTGTTTCTCTTGCTGGGTGTGTGCGTTCCCTGGAGACTCTATAACGCAAACATGCTGCGCAGCCAAGGAAAAGGCGTGAGTCAAGCTCCAACAAGTTCCCAGCAGAAGAGCCCTTGCTCAGCCCTGCTGATGGGCAGCAGCAGCCTGGCACCACGCAGCAGTCACGGCTGTGCTCATCCTGCAGGAGCAGCCAAATTTTGGCTGAGCACCGTGGGGTGCATCAGGGCTGTGTCGGGGGACAGCATGTCCCTCACCGAGCACCGCTGGGGCCCCTGGGACTCCTATGCTCCCCTGGCCGGGGTCAGGGTCATCACCTTGCTCTGCTCCCTGGAAAGTGATTGTCTGCGTTCGCTGACAGGCGGAGAGGGGTTGGGTGCTGCCCGTGGCTCCTGAGCTCAGGGAATGGCCTTTGGCTCTTGCCCCCCATTACCAGATAAAGGAGTCTGCGCTGCCATGAGGCACCCCCTGCGAGCCCCATCGGGTCTCACCAGCACTGCCCCCCACATGCCAAGACCAGGTTGTTTATCTCCGTTGCTGCTCAGCTTTTCTCACTTTCAGTGAGGAGAGCAGATGGGGTAGTCAGCATCTGCAGTATCTAATAAATGCTAAGAGATACCAGGGGATGCGCCTGCTCCGAGAAGCCGAACAGATGTGCTGAAATTGAGCTGCATCCCCAGAAGGCTTTTCATGTTGTTTTGTTTATTTTTTGGACAATATCAGTCAGTCTGAATTGAGCTATCTGGATTTTATGTTCCTGGGAACCAGTTTCATTCACAGAGCTTATGCCAAAAGAAAAAAATGATCTAAAACTAAAGATGATTTCTAGAAACCGGAAAGGCCAGAAGATGTCCAAGACGAAGTTTGAGCCTTCTCTTCCAAGAGCAGCAAAATAGAGCTTGAAGCTTTGGAAAAATTTGGTCCACTTCAGAACTCATTCACTGGAAACACATTAACTAACTTTGGATAATATCAGGACAAGTCAAAAAGATGGAAAGACAGGCTTACTGTTGTGATAACCTGGTACATGAGCCATGAGGTGCTCATTTTACAGATATCAGAGGACATGAAAAGTCTCTGGCCTGTGGGCTGATACTCTCAGAAATTAAATGAAATGTGTAGTCCTTATCCGTTTAACAGAGATATTGGAAAAAAGAATGCCAACAATGCTAAGCACTGCACATTTCTTGTGGAAGTTCACTCAGTAGGAAAGTGGCCAAAAGGCAAAATTTGAACAACACTGGAGGCATCCAAGTGACGAAGACTGCAAATCAAGTCAATTACACACCATAATCTATTTAACTGCAACCAATATCCTGAAAAATTGGGCTGTGCCCAGAAGGCCTACATAGATATTTGCTTTTCCAGTCATCCAAATCTCTGCTTATTTGAGTATTTTGATACTCTCACGGATAGTGTTTTACTGTATCTTGGTCAGGCTTTAAAAAATAGACATATTTTAGTGGTATGAAAGCAGCAATTTGATTTTTTAATAGATGTATCTGAGACACTTTCTTATACACTATAAACCAGAAGTATTTGCTGAGGTAACAGGTTTGGAAGGAAGCATATCTAATTAAAGTTGTCTGTGTGTAAATTCGAACACTTCTGCATGGTACCACATGACATATTATGCATTAGGAAACATGAGATATTAATAATTGACACAGCTGCTCTCAGTTTCACAAAACAGTAGAAGTCTTGGACATAGGAAATTATTTACTCTCAGGACTAGAAGAATCACTTTCTCTTGTACAATTGAACACGTGAATTGGACTTGAGGAGATTTTCTCATAACTCCCTCTTTTATGTCCTGTGCAGAGTTGTCTTTGTTCATGGAGGTTAGTGGGACAGTGCAGGTTAAACTTAGGTTCTGGTCCAGTTGTTCAGCTTGCACAGCACCTTCAGCCCACTTTGAAGGAACAGCAATACATTTATATATTATGCCGTCAGTTCACTTTTTACATATCCTACTTCTTCTCCAGTTTAAATCTATTTGATTATTCTAGAAAATGTACAAACTACAAGTATAAACTGCAAACATGAGTTAGAAGTATAACCAGTACAGTATATGAACCTAGGGAAGTAAATACTGTAACCAGAGTAACCTGACCATTTGGAACAGATGTCAACTTTGCAAATGGAGGAAAGGAATGCTGCTGAATTTTGCATCTTATCTGAATTTTCTAATAATCTCTTCTATATACATTATTTCAGACCAAAACACTAGATCAGAGCACTCCTGAACAGTTTGAGAGTCCAAGCTTCCAAAAAAAAGCTTCTACAGAAACCTTTATCATATAATTTCTTTTATTTGGCTCCTCAGAGGTGAACTGGTAGTCCCCCAAAAGCTGAAGTGACCAAATTTGATTGAAGCCTAATTTTATAGAATCATAGAATTATTTAAATTGGAAAAGACCTTTGAGATCATCAAGTCCAACTATTAACATAGCACTGCCAAGTCCACCAGTAAACTGTTTCCTGAAGTGCCACATCTACACATCTTTCAAATACCTCCAGGGATGGTGACTCAACCACTTCCCTGGGCAGCCGGTTCCAATGCTTGATAACACTTTCAGTGCAGAAATTTTCCTTACTATCCAATCTAAACCTCCCCTGGTGCAACTTGAGGCCATTTCCTCTTGTTTTATTGCTTGTTACTTAGGAGGAGAGATCAACACTCACTTCACTACAACCTCCCTTTAGGTAGTTGTGAAGAGCGATAAGGTCTCCCCTGAGCTTCATTTTCTTGAGGCTAAACAACCCCAGTTCCCTCAGCCGGTCCTCATAAGACTTGTGCTCTAGACCCTTCATCAGCTTTTTTGCCTGTCTTTGGACATGCTCCAGCACCTCAATGTCTTTCTCATAGTGAGGACATCAAAACTGAACACAGTATTCAAGCTGCGGCCTCACCAGTGCCAAGCACAGGGGGACAGTCACTTCCCCAGTCCTGCTGGCCACACGATTCCTGATACAAGCCAGGATGCTGTTGGCCTTCTTGGCCACCTGGGCATGCTGCCGGCTTGTATTCAGTTGGCTGTTGACCAGCACCCCCAGGTCCTTTTCTGCTGGGTGGCTTTCTAGCCGCTCTTCCCCAGGCCTGTAGTGTAGCATGAGGTTGTTGTGACCCAGGTGCAAGAACCAGCACTCAGCCTTGTTGAACCTCAAACAATGGTGTCTCCTGTTTGTTGTCCATGCTGTGTGCTTTGATGTAGATGCATTTCAGTTGGGTTATTGATCCCGCCATCTTTTTTGGGAAAGAAGCTCTAATTCCTATATGACCATTCTCAGTTGCTTCCATGGTTTCTAACACATCAATAACCCTTGTGTCTTTGCTGCTGCATGGATCTCCATCTTACCTTCACTGAGAAGGCAGACCAAAGGACCTGGCTAGCATTTCGTTCCTCAAATATTAGTGTGCTATCCCTAGGCTTATCTCTAGTGAGCTTGGTTTTATCCTTTCCCTCCTTCAAACCCAGCTTAAAACTCTTTCAATGAGCCCTGCTAAGTCCTGTGCAAAGATCCTTTTCCTCCTTTGAGACAGGTGTACCCTGTCTGTTGCCAGCACGCCTGCTGTCGTTTGTTATACATGTAGGCATATTTTCTAAATCCCCGTATATGAGCGAACAAATGATTATCAGACATTTTAATTCAACTGAATACTCAAAGAGGGAGTGATTTTTCTCTTCTGAGCACTTCCAGCGTAGCGCTTAGTGATGTAGCAGTTCAGCAGCTAGGAATGTTCAATGTTCACCCATACTGGTTGTGGCTGGGATAGAGTTAATTTCCTTCATAGTAGCTTGTAAGGTGCTATGTTTTGGATTTGTTATCAAACCAGTGTTGCTAACACAGAAATGTTTTAGCGATCGATGAGCAGTGCTGACACCTTGTCAAGGCCTTTTGTACTTCTCACACTGCAAAACCAGTGAGTAGGCTGAGGGTGCACAAGAGGTTGGCAGGGGACAGAGCTGGGACAACTGACACCAACTCACCAAAGAAATATCCCATACCGTATGATGTCATGCTCGGTGATAAAAGATGTGGGCAGAAGGAGGAAGGGGAGGACATTCAGAGTGATGGCGCTTGTCTTCCCAAGTAACCATTATGCGTGATAGAGCCCTGCTTTCCTGGAGATGACTAAACACCTGCCTGTCAATGGGAAGTACTGAATGAATTCTTTATTTTGCTTTCACATGCAGCTTTTGCTTTACCTGTTAAACTGTCATTATCTCTACCCACGAGTTTTCTCACTTTTAGCCTTCTAATCCTCTTCTGCATCCCATTGTGGGGGAGTGAGCAAGAGCCTATGTGTGGCTGAGCTGCCCACTGGGGTTAGCTCACATCACCCCAGCATCTCTGTGTGGAAGACAAGTTACTCTACATATTGAAGCACGATTTCGATTAATTTTTTGTGTTGGAACAATTATTTACTATTAATTCTCTGTTAATTCACTGTTTGATTTTGGGACATGTCTATACTCTTTATTTGGGTAGCTCAGCTGGTAGGAACTGATTGATGAGATTACTTCAGAACATGAAGAGTCTTCTGGTACTAACTGGGGGCAAATGAACAATTTGCACCAACGGTAATAATAAAGACACTTGTTCCTTGAAGTGGCTCATTGTTCAGAAAGCATACTAATTTGAAAATAATATTTTCCTTTTCAGTGTTCAGTAATTCTGATTTGTGTTTGTTCTGCCAAGTATAGACTCTCAGTATGCTGCTTTTTTTTTCAGGCTTACAAGAAAGTATTTGGTATTGATGTGGTATTGATAAATCCTGTCTTTAAGTCCGAGTTTCCTGGAGAGCTTTTATTGATCTCTGGCACGGAAAGAGACAGGGAGATTCCCTGTAAGTTTTTGATTGCTTGTAAGTTCTTGGCTCAGTAATCACTGAGCACAACAAGAGTTCTCCCACCTCATCTGCTGCTAGGCTGCATATTATAGACCCAAGCTATTCATCATGCCTTGGAGTTTACGGTCCCAGTACTCAAAGACCCATACAGCCAGAGTTTTTGAACTCAAACTATCCATTTCCAAGTAAAAAAAAATCCCAGCAATAAAAAATGTAAAATCAAAAATTCAAATTAAATTTCCAGCAAATGCAAATAACTACAGTGAACTTTCTTTCCTAAGACGTTCCAACAATGTATTTAGAAGTTGTCCAATGGCAGATATCAGATAGTAATTTTAAAGGAGCCTTCTACTTTAAAATAGCTATCTAAATATAAAGTGACTCAGAATTTTTCAATACCATTTAGTTGGTTTTGGTATGCCCATTTTGGAGTCATGTAATTTGAGATGCTTGAAAGGAGTCTGTACTCATGGGTAAAGAAGTTCAATGCTATTTGAGGAACAAGTTTCCTTTGAGGTGTATCCAGAAAAGAAGTACTGAAATTTTAAATTCTTAGTGGATTGCTTTAAGGAAACCTTACACGTATCAAAAGGAATGGGAAATTTAAGAAAATCCATTCCCAGAACTTTCTATCTTTTCTTTAAGATGAGTAAAGGACTCCCGTTCTGAATTCCTCAAAATCTCTTTGGATTAACTGTGATGTAAATAAGCTCAAAACAGGATTTTCCAGCTATAATAGTTATGCAGATCTGCCTACAAGCCAGCACAAAGAATTCAGCACGCTGAGAGAAACCTGAGAAACTCCAAAATCCTGCAGTGAACCTTGCTGTAGGTGTTTCTGGCAAAGCTGAAAAGCATCTTCATGCCTAGACAATCTACCATCAAAGGGACGGTCTCTTTCAGAAATGCTTATCAAGGATGCTACTGGGCCTATTCTCATCTGACTTGAATGACCAGCCAGGAAAAAACAAACATGCAAACAGAAACTCATGGGTACAGAATCAAGCTGTAGATCAGGATTAACTGCCTCCACTGAAGTCACAATTTTTAAAGCAATGAAGATCACTCAAGCACATGTGCCACATTGCCCACCGCCGACAGCTGTCAAAGTGCTTAGCATGCGTTCTGAATGCATTCAGAATACCCCGCTGCTTGCCAGATGAAAAGTTTCTTATAAACTGGAACAGTGTTGGGGTGTTACTGCTACTCTAACATCTCAGGAGACCAGTTCTTTTTACACTGCATTGCACGCTATGCTTGCAATGTACTGGATGTCCTTGTCAGCACATTCCAGTAATCTGGTGGCACAGCCAAAACCAGGAGAGAAAAGAAATCGCAGTTGTCAAAACAGGCATCAATATGAATCTGTTAGTTAACTTATGGCTCAGGATGTTTCTAGACAGGAATGCTGGCACCAGTTCCCTAAAAACTAGTGCAGCTTTGCCAACGCTGTGCAAGTGATGCATGAAATTTTAGTGTGAGGGCTGTTCAAAGTAAGCTTTTGATTCAGGATTAGGAACAGTGAATGCTAAGCCATGGGACACCCCTGCAGTGTGCTCTACTTCGCGCTCAGAAATACACTCCAGCTAAACAGAAGTCTGGGTCAAGAAAACATGGCCTGCATAATGTCATCTCTTTCTGAGATGATCTTGAAATGACCTTGTTTCTCTGAGGCAAGAGGGAATATGGCTGTTCTCAATGACACACTGTGCCTATCTTTGTGCTCCTATTGCTGAACTGGCTGGGCCACGCTCAGTTTCCATGTGGACTGAAAGCAACAACAGCAGGGAAAGTATTACAGTTTCAAGACACGTCTCCTCGTGAGGCATCTTCCAGAAATAAAGTCTCAGCCTATTGAAAGGAAGGCCTTATGTCAAGAGTCTGATTCATTCCAGCAAACTTCATATTATGATTCGATGCTCTCCCCTCGCATTATCTCCAGCTGATCAGCAAAACTGTTGTAAGTAGGGTAAGCAATGATTTTGAATGCTGGCAAAATATTACCCTGGAGACCAAATCCGAGAATCTCTTTTTTAATTTCCCAATTCAATGCACATCTTAAAGTTTTTCTGGCTCTTTCTATGAAGAAGCTTAACACGTGAGTTTTCTGCTAAGGCTGTTTTATTTTTACAGGCACATTAAAGATTTCTTTGCTTATGGGTAGAAAAAGGAGGCGTTCAAAATGTTTACCAAAGAATAGCTGTTTACAAAACTAGCATCTTACTTTTTGTCTTGGGTAACTTAGCATCCGTAAATGGCAAGAAGACTGTTCTGGTACTTGAAGTCCCTCTACATTATTCATTAGGGAAGCTCAAGCTGAATAACTTTCTCTGGGACAAAGCTGTTGCTAAGCTTAAAGTTTGGGAGATCTAGAAATGCAATTTTGCTTATCCTTCTCCCCAGGAAACTCTCCCACTCACACGATGTGAGGATACCGTGACTTGGCAAAATCACGCTTTGTGCTACTTCCTGGATACTGGATAACAGGACAACTATGTGAAATTTATTAACCCTGACACTTCAGCAATGAATCAAAATGAAAGGAAGAGGAGGCAGAGAGGGGAAAAGAAAAGGGGGATAAATGTAGTTCCTCATGGCATCCTAGATATGGTATGACATGTTTTTTGCCAGAATGAGCAAGCAGAGAAAGCCACACGTATATGTACATTTTATAACTAATACACCAGCTTGAATGAGAAATGTAACCACCTCTGGCAAATAAAGGTACATCTTCTATTTGTCTTATTATAGAATAAACCACAATATTCAAGATGCCTATTGCCTTTTTCAGTCACTTGTCTACAGAGTGACGGAGTGCACAATTTCCTCTGTTGCAATTCACTTTAAGGAAATGGGCATTTCATTTGCACATAGCAAAAGCAAATTTCTGTATTCTAGAAGAGTGGAAGGGACTGAGGTTCAAAGCTGAAATACAGCTTTTGCTGATGGTTAGCTTTGGGTCTCCATGTTAACGGTGTGATCATAAGAGCATGCTCTCCTAGAACAGAGGCTTTGGCAAGGGATAAAGGATGAGCTCAGCTGGGGAGGCATACAAGAAAGGTGAAAGGAAAAAAGGATCTGGAAACTGACCTGCAAGTAAGACGTGCTGTAGAAGCTTAAAGCATTTCTGCAAGATTAGAAAAATTAGAACAAGACTCTGTCCCTGTGCATCAGTCCTTCAAGAAATTCCTAGACATGTATAGCAGCAGAAGAAGAAATAGTCTGAAATTAAGCTCACTGCTACTGTATTGAAAGAAAGCACAGTAAGCAGTGAGTTAATTTGGTCTGCAGTGGTATGGAACATTTGCCAAAGAACCACTCTGGTGCATTTTTCTCAGCTCTGACTCTCCGAGGGTGTTCTACCTCCGTTCCAACTCATACTGCAACTCTGAGAAATGATTTGTTTCATCAACTCCCTTCAAAGGTTAGAGGCTCTTGGAAATGTACTTATTCTGGCATTGTCAGCAGAAAAGTCATGGGCTGAGTGAGCACAAAGACTACCTGTTGATCCCCAGAAATGGTTCCTTTGTGGCTGTGTGGAAATACACTGGCAGGTTGTTAGAAAGAAAGCTTGCACGACTTTCTTCTTCACTAGGATGCTTCTGCAGATAAAGCTATCAGATCTGCTTTCAGTGTTGTCAGTCCAGGACTGGACTAGTCTGTGAGCAGTCTTTGGAGATCAGGGGAAATCATGCTCCTAATACTACTTAGATGTCTCTTTTATGAGACTTACATATTCTATAACATTCTTTAAAAACCAAATATTTCAATATCCTTGGTTATCTGATTTTCTTAATATTGTGATGTATTTTTGTTTGTTTTCTAATATGTTTCTTAGCCTGCACCAGTTGATTTTCCCATGGATCTTGTGGTAAACAGATTATAAGATTCTGATGGAAGATGAAATTAACCTTCTTCAGTCAGGTATTTTTCAGCATAGCTACTATTTTTCATACAAACACTTTCATGCAGCTAACTCCTATTTGCAGAACAGCGTGCACTTACATACACCACATACATTAAAATAGCAACTTATTACTTTAATTTACTTTTGGGCTCAGCTCTGTTCTGTTAAAACGAAACTTCTGTGTTAGAAGAATGATTCAAAAATTGCAGTTAATTATCTTAGAGAGGGTATGAAATGATTAATTATTTTGGTTTTACTGAACACAGAAGATGTGCGAGTTATCTGTCAACGATTATTACAATTAGTATTACATGTTGAATGAAAATTTTGATATAATAGTGAGAAACTAACAAACCATATCTGAGCAGCAGGTAACTTTGAACCTGTGTTGATTTATCTCTCTTTATAGCCATGACTTCCCTTACAGCACGGTGCAATTCTCAGTACACTGTAATTTTTATATTCACTTGTCATAGAAGTTGCCTACAGTATGTTCCCATTTATCTTATACCAAGTATCCACATGTTCCTAACATGTAACCGTGTGTTAAGTGCCTGCAAGGTTGATTGCATAAAATAGGTGTGTCCAGGAACATAGTGTGCACTTAGGTATCTTTATTTTGGAAGGTATGCTTTGCATGCAGTACTGCACATTGTACATTTCAGCTCAATGTCTGCAATTCATAGGCATTTCTTAAAAATACCATTTGTTAAATAATCCATCTGTATGCATTTGTTTCATTGACTATAAGTAACTGTGATTACTAGTACTACACACAGCTAGTAGGATGCATATGTAATTAGTTCAGAATAACTTTAAAATATATTTTGTCCTCTAGACCAACAATGACCTAATAAACTGGTCATGACATGTGAATTTAAGGATCATATTGACAGCACTGAAAACTCAGCATTAGAAGAAAAATGGGTCACTCATATCCAGTCCAACTGGGGCTGTTATTCTATCTCAGCTGAAGAACAGACTTGACAGTCATCACCAAAGGGTCCGAAGTCAGAATTTGTGTGTTTGGCCTCCCCTGACTCTATAACAGTGATGGCACTAAGGACTGGGGAAAGAGTTGTTTGTGTAGGACTGCTTCTAAACAGAATGCTTTTCAAACTTTTCCATGCGGTATCAGCTGGTTTTTAATGATAATATTTTTATCTTCCACTAATCCACTTAAGGCAAGACATAACATTCTTGTTCTGCTATTTTACTGGAGTTCTTATTTGTTCTAATTTATTTTGATGTCCCCACATCACTTCTTTAATACAATTTCAGTCTGAACATCAGCACAGTAACTGGTTTATAGTCATGGAAGTGGCTTGTGCCAAGTTAGAAAAAGCACATTGTTGTTATTTTTGCAAAGCTGAGCTTGCTAGGGAAATTATAGGGGTAATGCTATGACGAAATCAACCACTGAACCGTCATTCTTCTAGGTCCAATACTAAGACACTTTATATGGGCATACGAGGTCCCAAAACTGTTTAAAAACCTCAATGAGAAAGAGCCAAGATAAAATCAACATAGAGCAACAAAAATCCCTGAAGAATGAGTTTGTGGTCCCAGATGTCCTTTATAGGAAATCTCTTTTGTAAGTTTTTGAAGCTTATGACAGACAAGAGATAGAGATGTTTTTAACATTGCAGGACGACAGCAGTGGCAGTTGTCCCTATGCATCAGTTTAATCTGCTCACCCTGTAATGTCCTAGTGTTCTTTTAGAACAAGTGAATCATCATAATAAAAAAAAAAGGAAGGTACTTTATCACATAGTTTGCTTGGAGACTAGAAATCACATTAAAGGGCTACGTTCATAAGGAGTGTCAGGTAGAATGAACATCAGGAGAAGGGAATTTAGACAATTTGAGCTATCTTCATTAAAAGATTCATATGAGCTGTCTTCAATAAAACCAGTAAAAGGGATGCTGTGCTAACCAAGGCACAACACAATTCAAGATGCTTCTAGGAAGTCATATAGGAATTGCAACTATTGTTATCCATATGTGAAGCTCTGGTTGTGGCTGTAGTTGAAGACTGTGCGTGGTGACGTGTCAAAATGAAAGATGAAATGGCAGCATTTTCCACAGTAACTCAAAAAAGGAATGTTGTAAGGAGTATTATGTGCTCTGTTTTAACAAGGACAGATAGACATTGGGGCTGACAGCTAGGCATCGCTGAGAAAATGTTAAAGACAGAGGCTAAAATTTGAGTTTGCATGGAAACAACAGGGGCTTAAGTAAAACATATAGTTTTGTGAGATATTCAGTTGAGATGCTACCTGAATTTGGTTTTGTGGAGGAAATTACCACAGAGGAGAAGAGGAGGTGATGAAGGACAAGAGAAGACATAGACATCAAAGGTAGAGGGAACAAGAGAGAAACACAAAGGACCTTGAGGAAAATCTGAGAGTAGAAGGGCAACTACAAAAGGAAAGAAGCATAAAATCCAAGAAAGAAGAGGAGCTCGGAAAGGAGCATTGCTGATGTTAATAATAGCAGTTGGTAGGTCAGGATGAGAGAAGAGACACTAGTGCTTCTGAGCTTTGGTTTGTTAGAGACTTTGGGCAGTAAAAATTTGAGAGACTACCAGACAGGGAAGTATCTAGGATTGAGGAAGAACTCCAGAAACTGACATTGAGATGAAAGCTGAAAAACTAAAAGAAGATGGAGGTTAAAGCCGATGAGTTAAGTTGAGTTAAGGGTGACATTTTTAAGGTGCAACAGAATAAATGTCTACTGTTACGTGATAGGGAAAAGTGTGGGGAGAGTCAAGGGTTAAGGGGAAGAATATAGCACAGTTGGGAAAAATCTGATACTGTACCTGTCTGCTGTTTAATGTGAAGTTATATTACTCTATTGGGAAATACATAAACCATAAAAAGACACCTTTTAAAAAAAAAAAGTGATTCATTCTACATAAGAAAAATATCATAGTTTTATTATCCAGCCACTTACCAGCAAAATATCATAGTTTTATTATCCAGCCACTTACCAGTAGCATAAAGCTGGTTCCCATTTTTTTTCATGTTCTCTTTTACCCCTTTCCCACTCTTTTGAAAGAGTTACCATATGTTATACATTTTACTTTCCTGAAAAACTTATTACTGGAAATCCAGTGGCATACGCGCATTGTCAAATGCTGAAGCCACCCTCTAGTAAACATGTAAATATAGAGCTACTTACTCTGCACTCAAAGGGAGTTGCAAGTTTGACTTTGGCTGCTTAGCATCTCTGAAAATTAAGTCATTCTTTCAGATACCGGAAAGTGGATTTAGTTTTTTATACTGGGGACATTCTGGTAGCATTTTAAAATATGTTGAAGAGTAACTTCCAAAATAGCTTTTAGGAAGCTAAAGCAAAGATTAGATGACATTTAGATCCTTGAATTCAATGTGGCAACCCTTTCTCTGCCTATGTGATGTAGGTGTCTGAGATACCATTTAAGCAACTAAGCTTTGTACCTTCTTGCATGGTGTTAGTGCATCTGCCCATAAACTGAGCATCTAGATGCATATTTTCTGCCTGTGCACATTTTTTGGGTTTATAAATCTGGTAAAGATTCCAGGCTGGAATGGGTTCAGTGGCTGCGAATGCCTGCTTACAGAAGCAGGGTCAAAGAGCAAAGGTTGTTGTTGGTGGTGCTGCTACTCATTCTGCTACAAATAAAAACGGTAGGAAAGGGCTGTAGTCTCTGGTCTTTGCTCCCTGAATTGTTAAGGCAATTTATTTTAGACAGGCACTGGACAAAGTCCAGAAATGATCCAGAGCATGGGGATTCCCTACTCCCAGCAGCACGCTCTAACCACCAAGCTCCCTCTTGTTTACTCTTCTTCTGGTCCCATGACTCCGTTAGTCCTGGATGCTCTTGGCCACATTTGAAAGAAACAGTTGGAGTTTGCTTTCACCATTGAAATACTACCTAGCTTTGCTACTTCACAGATGTTGATTATTTGTTGATTTGCTGAAAGCCTTTAAAACAAACTCATTCACTTCCTCTCTTCTCTTTTCAAAGTCTAAAGTTGGGCTGTTAAATTTAAGCACTTCATGCAGCAGGGTATGTGGAGGATTAAGAGTCTGAAAACCTGCAAGCCGTTTCAGGGGAAGAGGAGACGCTGAGTAGATTTGGAAATCAGAAAATATCAGGAATCTCAAAATTCACATTGGAGCTAGATTTAGTTTATGTGTCATTCAACTTATTGCTTCTGATTTTGCTTTTTTCTCTCCCCAGTCTAACCAGATATGTGGCCCAAATATATACAAAGCACAAGTAATCATGTAGTAATTAAAAAAAAAAAAGAAAAGAAACTCCTCTTCTGATCCTCATTGGAAAACTTCAAAATGAAAACTCAGGTGTAGCTCCCACACGAAGGTCCAGGAACTTCAAACTTGAATCTGTTCAGCTGAGTGGGATCCATTTAATTCTAATCTGTTTTTTACTTATCAAATGCAAGAATAATCTAGTGAGTTTGTTCATAGGCTTGTTTTATTAGCAAATAGTTCTTCTCTGTCTCAGTTGTTTACATTCCTATGTGGCCTGTTTTGTCAAAAGATATGCAACATTTGCCAAATGTACTTCCTGGAATTTCATAATTGCACTCTGATTTGTTTCTTCTCGTAACTTTAAGCATTTCTTTTCAATTTAAAAAACAAAAAGCAAAGAGATAAACTAGGCTTGAAAGGTCTTGTTGGCGTCAGCATCTATGTGTTTTGGGGGTATCATGAAACTGAAATAACATGAGATTTGGTGGAGTCAGTTGCATTATTGACTGCTATGTTTAGAAAGAAGTGAAGGAAGTGTCTCTCCTCTGCATTGTGTGGACTTCACCTGCAGAATCCAGGGAATAGTTCCAGTTAAATGTTATGGCTAAACTTTAAAAAAAGCATGTGTATAAGTATTGTCTAAGAATAACATCTGTTGTGACAAATGTTAAGAGTACCTCCATACACTGATCTCATTAAAAAACATCGTAAATAACATTTCACAGCCTGGGAGGAGTAAGGTTTTGTTTTGCTTGCTGGTTTTTATGACAGTGAAGGACTGGCCAGCCTCAGGGGAGGTACGCAGAATCACAGGATGGCTGAAGGGGGAGGGCCCCTTAGTGATCATCCAGTCCAACATTCTTCCTCACAAAGCAGGCTCCCCCAGACTGTGTCCAGCTGGGTTTTGAACATCTCTTAGAATGGAGACTCCATAACTTCTCCGCACAATCTCTGCCAGTGTTTAATCATACTGACTGTAAAAAAGGTGTTTCTTATGTTTAAATGGAATTTTCTGTGTTTCTGTTAGTGCCCATTGTCTCTTGTCCTGTCAGTGGATACCACTGTCTCCAACTTCCTTACCCATCAGGCATCCATACACATAGATAAGGTACTGCCGTGCAGGCCTCCTGCCACCTTTGCTTGATTTCCTGCTCGTGGGACTGGAGCACTCTTAAGCATAGAGAAGGTGATCCTTGAAATTATCAACCACTCTCCTGGACCCCTCTTCTCTTTAGAGCTGATTCCCATGGGATTCTTCTAAGCAGATCAGACTAAAATCTGCCTAAAATCTGCTCTCTTGAACTCCAGGGCTGTGATCCTTCTTTTTCCCTTGTATTCTCCTCTCATAATCCTGAACTCTACCATGTCACGGTCACTGAAGCCAAGGCTGCCCCAGTCTCGGCTTTCCTGAAATGTTCTTCCTTGTTTGTTACGGTCCAGCAGAACAGCTCCCGTCATCATCTCAAGCACTTGTGTTAGGAAGTTGTTGTCAACGCACTCCAGAAACCTCCTGGATTGCTTGTGCCTGCTGTGTTCTTGCAACAGGCCCCCTTGCAGAGCCTGTGAATGTGAAGATTTTTCCAATAGTCTGAAGAAAGCCTCATCTATTTCTTCTTCCTGATCAGGTTGTAGCAGATACCTACCATGACCTCACCCCTCACAACCCTCACCTGTCCACTAATCTTGACCCGTAAACTGTCAGCTGGCTCATCATGTGGGTCTAGCTAAGCTCCATGCCTTTCTTCCACTCTCATGTAAAGGGCAACTCTGCCCCCTGCCCCCAACCCCTGTCCCAGCCTGCCCTGCCTAAAGCACCTGTATTGATCCCTGGCAGTGCTCCAGTCATGTCAGCTATCCCACCACAACTCCCTTATGAGACTGCACCCCTGTTACTGCACACAGATCTCAAATGTCTTCTGTTTGTTCCTCTTGATGCATGTGTTTGTGTACAGGGAGTTCAGAGGAGCACCCAACAGTGATGATTTTGCAGAAAAAATGTGAGAGCTTCCCCAACTCTATCAGTACTTCTTTATTTGTGTGTAGACACTTGGGGTGGATGCCCTTTGGACCTACTTTATTGATTATGATGTGTCTTCTGACCACATCAGCTGGCATCCTTTGCTTCCCAACCCTGCCCACCATTTCCTCACTTAATTGCCGGTCGTCACCTTCATCCCCTGTCCTTCCTAGTTTAAAGCAAGAGTAGCCTATGAAAATCCTTTCTTTGAATTTCATGTTCTCCCACTATCTGGGTGACATTCCACTGAATTTATGAATAATCTTTATAGCTGAAGACATACAGATTTCAGGGAAAGGGATGCTTTGTTGTTTCCAAGCACCACGGATGGCTACCTCCACTTGATCCCCTGCTCTTTTCACTCTAAAATGCGTCTTCAGCATATGCACCCATTGTGTATGATCTCCAGAATCTGCAGGAGTAATGTCTTTGGAAGAAGTTTCTAAAAGCATCATACCTGTGAGTTGGTTTGGCCATCAGCTAAACTTCCGTGTTGAAATCTTGGGAAGGCAGGAAGGTAACATGACTGGTTTTCTACCATACCTCTGTGTGATCCTAGTCTTTTCTCTTAGACAATCCGAGCTGGAAACAATGACTCTGGGATTCCTTGAAAAGGGTCAATGGAGGACACAGAGGAAAGGCAAACATGAAAGGAAGTTATAGCCAAAGACATTATCATATTCAAAGAAGCTTAATATGCAGTGTGGATGAACCCATAGAAAATAATTTAATTGACTTTATGCCTACAAAATAGGTTTTTCAGGGCTTCCTTAGTCTAAATTGACTATATTTTCTTTAATTTTTTTTAAGCAGCAGAAAGCAGTTATGTTTTAAAACCACTTTAAAGTGTGGGAATTTTTAGCCAGTGTAGCCTGTCAGAAAGCTTTTGTATTGCACATTTTAATCCCTGAACATAAGGGGACTCTTTGTTACTAATGCTTGGTTTATTTGAATTGAAATCTGTACAAAAATTTGACATGAAAATGACCCTACAAATCCCTCTTTACTATGAAAACTTCTCTGTTTTTTCTAGTGTGTATTTTCTGAAAGTTCTTGCTTTCTGTTTTCTACACTGTCCTGTGTGCTCAGAACACAGGCTGTCAACTGGTGTGACTTCTCTTGTCAGGCCTGGTGGTAATCTTGACAATTATGTGCAGAAAATAGAGATTTTTTTGCCTGTTATTATGAAGATTTGCACTTTTTGTACCTATGAAGTTTGAAATCCAGGTGTTATTTATAATGTGGCATACTTTCAAAGGCAGCTTTGTGAAAGCAATGCATTCTCTGTTAACCCTCAGCCTGCTTACTTGAGACCTTATTTACTTTTTCCTTACATGGGAAAATATTTAAAGCAGAAATAAGGGTAGATTTATCATTAGTAACAATGAACATGAATTCTCTGAGATCCTGAAACCATGAGGGGTTGTTGAACAAGAGACAGAATCATCGTCCTGCAGTAATTGTGCGTGTTTTTGACCACTTTTTCTCAGGTCTTTTCTTTTTTTTGTCTTCACAAAAAACAACCTCCTGCCCTAAATAAGTGCTTACATGAGCCAAATGCTTTGTAAATGGTTAAATACCACAAAGCAGTAAAATAATTCACTACAATCATTTTGAAAAAGAGTCTAGGCACCATAATGATGTAAATCCAGGTTGTGGTAATCCAGTAAGAATTACGTTAACATAAACATAAAATTGCTTTTCGGACCCATTCCCAGGCCAGAGGAATGCTTAGCCTGCTGATTTTGCCAGTTGTGGAGCAGTCTGGACATGGCTGACATATGGGAATATAGCTGGAGGAAACACCTAGGCTTGACTTATCTTTATATTTTCTAGCACTCTGAGTGAAGGCAGAGCCAGAGCTAGTCCAGAACACCAAGAACACTGTCATACAACAGGAAGGTAACACTGAAGGGAATCTCTTGGGATCTGTTTAAGTGATTAGACAGAGGTGTCCTAGACTATCTAGAACATTTTAAGCATCCTTCCTGGTCTCTGTCTGCCATCCCAGAAGGTTTCCTGCAGGTCATATGTCTTGTATGCTGGTCTAATGAGGATGTGTCAGATAGCCTAGCATGTCTACACTGGCATTTGCTGCCTATAGTAGGGAAACTGGGTTGCTCCCCTAAAGGCGTGACATCCAGCTGAAGCTGCTGTCAGACAAAATTCAGTTCCTAACTTGCCTAAGCCCCATTTAAAACTACCTCTATTTTTCTATTGTATCCTAGAGATTATTCTGTGGTCCTGGTGGCTCATATAATGAAAAAGAATGCAGACTTAAGTTATTCCTGATTAACTTAAATTAGTTTTCAGCTCAAAAAAAACAGTTTTTTTTATCTTGAAAGCTCAGTTAGCTTCTGATAGTTAGCATGAACAACTCTCTTGTCTTCCTGATGCTCCTTAATGTGAGCATAAATATAGACAAGAAGATGACCTTTTCTGACCTTGTTTTGTTAGGCTAAGCAAAACTCATCTGGAGTCTTTTCATAGATGGTCTCTCCAAACTTCAGAGCATCTCAGGAGCCTTTTCTGAATCATGTCTGACCTCTACTATCTTGAGCATGCCTGGCCACAGCCATGCAGTTTTACCAGTTCCTCACAGATGAATGTTGACAAACTCCTAATTTACTCTAGAGTTGCTTGAGCTTTTTTCATATCCTAAAATGGTAATCAGAGACAAGCTTTTCTCTTCTGTCTTTTCTAGCAGTATAGATAACAAGCAGTGAACGTTACTGACAGGGTGGGAACTGGGTTAGTTCTTTACAAAGGCTGCAGGAGTATGTGGGGACATAAAGAATCAGTACTCAGAAATACTTTCCTAACTAATTTTATGCATATTACATGTGTTAATTGAAACTCCATCTGGAGGCTTAGCACAGTGAAGTCAATGACATTCAAAATATATTTCTTTCTAGAATAATAATCTTTAGTGTGGCAATAAATGTAATGAAGTCCTTCCTCAACGTTCTTTTTAATGTCTGATCTGTGCAACTTCAGGAAGTGGTTTCAACCATTTAGTATTTCACAGTTAGAGTTCAATCTTAATATATTTTATTGAAATGATATAACATTTCATTTTTTTTAGGCTATTGTAACAAAGTTCTGGGAAACTTTTTCTACCAGATAATAATAGTAAGCCTGGTTTTCCCTGTGTTGTTCTGCTGTCTGCTCAAAGGATGTCTAGGAAGGCCATACGTGGCAGGAAACTCTTAATACTTCTTCATCTTCATCTGTTTCAAGGAGTAAAAGAGAAAAGGTACAAAGAGATTTCAGATATCTGCCTGAAATCTTCCTTTTTTAAATGAAGAATGAAAAACTAAGGCAGCAACTATGTGGTTTTCTGGATTGTCTTATGACAGCTCTAACTGTAAGCAGTCTCTGTCAGTACATCACACATTCAGTTCACCTACCTCATTGCTATAGCAACAGACATGGTATTTGTATATTTAGAAGTTACATGGCTCAGGAACAGTGTACACTCAATGGCTGGCTGTAATGCTCAAAATTAGTCCTGTAGTGGACCATAGATCTGGAATTTGCTATGAATTTTTAACAAAAAATTGACTTCTGTTTGTACTGACCTTCAAGTGGCTTTCTGGCATGGAAATCAACATTGTTTATTCAGAAACAGCTCTCTGGCTTGAAAGGGAAGTCAGAAGTCTCAGCTATTTTTATAATTTTTAAGCTTGTATTTGTAAGCAAAAATTGACGTTAACGCAGATATTCTGAGCTGCTGAAATGCCAGTGTCACTTCTTGTACAGAACGCTCACAGCTATTCTGGCACTTACCCACTTACAGGCATTGCTTTCTGATATATGAGCCTCAGAGTGGATAAAGCCACTGCAAATTGTCCTTTACTACAATATTCTTAAGAGCCAAGCAGAGGGAGTTTATTGTCTTTTATATGTATAACAGATTAAAAAATCTGGAAGTGACCATAAAACTGATAAAGTATCATAAAATGTCGTCTCATATCATAAAAAATGTGCCAGAGAGCAAATGAAAGCCTGTACTAAAGTTGTGTACTCAGTCACCCATAAGAAATTTTCATGAACTTGTAATTTTTGTGCATATGTCTTTTGGCAAACTTGATAGGACAAGAGACTAAATTTAACCAAAATGTAGATGGAGAGAGAAACTAACGAATGTCTTCCTGCTATTTTTTCAAGCAGGTGCTATGTTTTCTCCTGTTTCTAGTATATATTTGTTTTAGACGTGAACTGGGTGCTTGTACCTGGGGAAGTCAGTCTTATCAAAGTCTCCTCAGATGACCCCAACAGCTTTGAATGAAGACTTGCACTGGTAGCATTTATCTGGTCTGAGAAGAATCCTTTGATATATGAAACTTTGCCGCCAAAAGCGCAAGGGTTCTGTACACTTCCTGGCACCTTACCCGTGGGAAATACGCAACATCTTACAAAGTTTATCCTGGTAGAGCTAAGCTTCACTTGAGGCAACACAGGTATTTCTGAGAAACAGTCCTTTTCCCATTTTTCAGTAGATTCAGCTTACTTGCAACTATTCCTCTTTTTTTGTCATTCTTTTGTCTTGTTAGTAAGTATATCTTTTTTATTATCTATAAACTTTGTTACTGAGAAGCAATGAAGAATCATCCTGAGATTACTAACTGAATGTAATCACATTGTTTCTTGGAGAAAGATATGCTAGAATTTGCTAAATGTTTGGAATCAGTCCTTTAGTAGTACTGAAATCTTTATGAGGCTTCACAATTTGGTGACTAAGGGAATATATTTAGATTTCAGCGTGTGATATCCAGAGAGATGCAATTTATGTGGTCTGAAGCTACCTTCCCAGACTGCCTTCTCTTCTAACCCACAGACATCAAGCTTTCAAGCTGCAGCCTGTGTACTGCCCAACTTAAAATGTTTTGGTCTTTCTATCTCACCTACAAAGACTTTGCAGATTCTGTGTTTTCATGACCTTTTTTTTAATTTAGAAAATGCTTTCCTAGACCCCATACCTAAAACATGTCCCTAAATTAAACCTTTAAAAATGCACTAGTCTTCATCAGCCTGAAATAGTGATATGATAAGCTCAGTCCCATATCAGCTACCTAGCCGTACAACAATGTGGTAAAGGTCACAGCTTTGTTCTGTGAAACTGGTTTCAGAGCTGGATATGGAGAAGAGCATAGAAGAGAAATTTGTGAGTATAGTGCTTCACAAATGTGCTAGGGAAGAAAAAAGCACAGAGGAAAAAAGGGAGAAAAAACAGAGAAAAGAACAGAATAAGGGTGAGAAGAGAGGGAGACAAAGGCACTGTCCAGGCAAACTGCTTGTACTCAAGCATACCCTGTCCCCCATTGTCAGGTGATGACTATGAAACTCTGCTATTGCACAAATTTTAAATAACTACCATTTAAGTCATACAAAGTCTGCCTTTACTCCATCCAAACATCTCAGTTACATCTGTGGGACATTTACTGTAAGCCAAGGCAAGCCTATAGGTCAGAATTTCTATTCCAGCTCATGGAATTCAGTCCTTTCCCTGAATTATTTTGATATATCCATGTGGCAAGGAACACAAAAACATGTCTTTGGTTTGGTTAGAAATATATGGCTTCTCTCTTTGGCAGTTCTTGGGTAATATGAAAATTTTCCTGTGCTCCCAATCCAGACTGTAATGAATTTATCTTTGCTTCAAATATAGGAAGATCAGTAGTGTGAATAGTACGTTTGCCTACAGCAAGAGCTAGCTTGCATCATGAGTTTTCACTTGTTCAAATTAGTTTAAATCTCTTCCCATATGATCAGAATAAGCAGCCAGTGATATACCTAACTCTTTCAGCTTTATTGGCACAACAAAATCAGTATATAATTATGAGGGTGTCCTGGGTTCGGCCAGGACAGGGTTAATTTTCGCCGGACTCTAGGAAGGGGCACAGCCGGGGGGGGCTGACCCCACCTGGCCAAGCAGAGCAGGGTGTTCCATACCATGTGCCGTCAGACTGGGTTCCGGTGGGGGGGAGCGGGGCGGCGGGAACTCACTCTCGGCTCGGCAGCGCGCAGCGGCAGCGGTCCTGTTCGGGAGAGCGGCTCTGTGGGTTGTGCGGTTTGTGTTGTGTTTTCTCCTTATCTGTATCATTGTTGTTCCTGTTCCCTTTGTTTGCTGTTCTGTTAAACTGCCCTTATCCCGACCCACCGGTTTCTGCCCGTTTCTTTCCCTTCTCCTCCGCACCCCGGCAGGAGGAGGGGCGGCCGCGTGGCGCTTTTGTTGTCGGCCGCAGCCAAACCAGAACAGAGGGACTGAAGAAATTCTGGGAATATTTTCAGCTTTCCCATTATGTACATGCCATTTCCCTAAGGTATATATCTCTAGCAGAGGACACTTGATGGATTGATGGAGACAGCAGAAATTATAATTTCCTAAAGATGAAAGGGAATTACCAGCCAAAGGAATTTTAGGAGATATACCTGTTATTAACACCGGATATGCAAGGCTATACAGCAGAGTTCATGAAGAGAAAGTAACCTCAATCAGTCTACATTAAATTGACAAGAAAAAACTCCATACAAATAACTGCTGGGCTAAATTATAAAACTGCCAGGCCTCATCTTGAAATGTTCCTCTTTCTCTCTTCCTTCAGCAGCCTGAGATGAATTTTGCTCAGGAGGTAATGATTACATATTTTTCTCCCATTCCGCATTAATGTTACATCAATAAAAAGAGATAGGCAGCCTTATTTTCTTTTTTCACCCTTTTCCCCAGAAATCAGAGAGCAAAGCAAAGCAAGACAAAGTAAAACAAGAAAAAGTGAAGCAAACTTAATCTTTAAAAGGGCTTAAACTGGGCTTTCCAGTTCAAGAAAAATGAGGAGCTACTGGAGAGAGTCCAGCAGGGGGCTACGAGGATGATAAGGGGACTGGAGCATCTCTCCTACAAGGAAAGGCTGAGGGAGCTGGGCTTATTTAGCTTGAAGAAGAGAAGGCAGAGAGGGGATCTTATAAATGCTCGTAAATGTTTTACGGGTCGGTGTAAGGAGGATGGGGCCAGACTCTTTTCAGTGGTGCCCAGTGACAAGACAAGGGGCAACGGGCACAAACTGAAACATAGGCAGTTCCATCTGAACATGAGGAAGAACTTCTTCACTCTGAGGGTGACAGAGCACTGGAACGGCCTGCCCAGAGAGGTTATGGATTCTCCTTTTCTAGAGATATTCAAAACCCGCCTGGACAAGGTCCTGTGCAGCCTGCTGTAGGTGAATCTGCTTTAGGAGGGGACTAGATGAAGTCCAGAAGTCCCTTCCAACCCCTAACATTCTGTGATTCTGTGTAAATGAAACACTTATAATTTTTATACGAAGCCGATTTTTCCCTTCAGAATTTTTCAGGCACCTTTTTACCTGTCCAAAAATGAGGATTTTTCTTCCCTACTTTTCTTATATTTCAATAAATTATAGTTTTTAAAGTCAATCAATGCAGATGATAAAGCTATCACACCAAAAGGCTGAATATACAAACATATTCAGTCTAAAGAAGCAAAGATAAAACTATCAGTGTCATTAAATGAGAGCGTCAAGAGGAGGAAACATTCATTGTGTACAAGCTGGAATGTTCAGTATACATCAAAAGGCGTGTAAATGGAGCATAACAATTGCAGAGTGAGTTACAGTGATCCTAGATGCTACAAATACGTCTGGGTGAGTGGCTATTATTATTAAAAATAGTATTGTAAACCATTATCGCCCATTTCTGTAACTAGTTCTCTGGCATATTATCAGCTTTTCAGGATTTAGCTGGTGTCAGTATGATGTAACGATTCTGCATTTGCTTCCATGTAAAGATCCCTCTGATATTAACACACCCCCACAGTTGAGGAAGTGCTTTCTTACACAAGGAAACTTGTAATAATAGATTCATATCTGGAAAACCAATATCTTACCAGCTTTTGGAAAGGATAAAGTAAAGCCACCTGGTGGTCTGTGACCACCAGAATTTAACTCTGAAGTCTGTATGCTGTATTTAATTTTTTCAGAGACTGTTGACTAAGTACTAAATATTAGCTACTCCCTCCCTTTATCAGACCATTTTTCTTAATATTTAATTCTTCTTTTTTAGATTTATCTCCTCAGCTATTGCACAGCTAGGGATATATTATTCCAGCACACTATTGGTTTTGAGGCTTCTGAGGGAACTCCAGCCATAACTCTCAGGCTTTTGTGCAAAGGTGCATTTATAATTTTGGAAAGCTTTGAAGGCTCAGCCTAGGCTTAATAGCCCCTTAGGAAATCAAAATTCTTCTTCCATATGGAAATCATTTTAGCTTGCCTACCTCCTACTTCACCGCACTGGCTTAATCCACTCAACTACAGAAAGCTGCCAAGTCCAGTTATGAATCTTGGTCTCTACATGTGCTTTTTGCCAAAGATCAGCAGAAGACAAACCGCACAGTTAGCCATGAGTGTTTGCTAAGAGGTGTCAGAATGCACCAACTAACATGTGGCATATTCCATCCAACGCATGCTCCAAGTCCCAGTATTTTTACAAAATGCTGAATTAATATTATTCTCATTAACTGCTGACTTCTCCATTGACACAGCTAGTCACAAGAAAAAGAACTGAATTTTCAAAAGAAAACTTAAAAGTTAACTGCCATCCACTTTTTTCTAATCACTTACTCTATCATAAGACACCAGGTTCCTGCCAGAATTCTGCCTCGCTGTAAGCGCAGATACGGTCAGCACCGTGCCTACAGGGACAGACCAAGCACAGAGAGAGGAGATACTGATAAAAATGTGAAAAAATTGACAAGAGTTTACCGTATTTGGAAACCAACTTTTGCTTCTAGTTTGAAAGATGTGTTTGGGCAGGTTTTAAAATCTTTATAGGAATAGCTAGTTTTATGAACATCAGGACAGAAGTGTTATTTAAGGGAGATGAAGATACATGAACGATTAGGCTATTGGTAAGAACAGAATATTCCAAAGAGACAGGGCAACCACAAGAGCAGGCAGAGAGAAAGTAATGGAAGACAGAGGAAACTGGATACTAAAGCTATCTTGGTGCACCAGAAAGGTTGGGAAAGAATAATTAAAGATGAAAGGAAAATGAAGCCAAAACAACTCAGTAACAAAGACTGGAGTTATGTCTGGACCTAGCAGCTGTTGATGAGACATTTGCTTCTGCATTCAGTAGGGATGTGAGTTTACCTCCCATCTCAGAGATGAGAAAAATCTCAACTTTGAGCCGAGAAGAAGCCAATGAAGAGATTTAAATAGGAGCTGGGGGAGAATGGAGTAGTACACAAAAGGGTGAGACTTAGTAAGTGTCCTAAGAATCACATCAGACTTATTGACAGTGACTGGCTTCTTACGTAGCTGCTAAAAGAAATGCAGCATTGCGCACAAGACAAAGGAAGCCACAGATATGGAATGATTTTGGAAAACATGAATTATTTTTCAGGCAACAGGGAGTTTGTAGAAATAATGAAACAAAATCCACGGGAGGCTGCTGGAAAAGAGGTTGCTGCAACAGAAAGGAAGATAGTTAGAGACAGAATGAGCCCAAGCAGAGAGGAGAAATACATGGACATGGACAAGCACAAAGCAGAAAGACACACTGGGGAGATGAAATAGGGAGAGAACACAAAAATGTCACCAAAACTGTAAACTGACCAGGACTAGGGGAGGAGGTTGGCACTCATTGTGAGCAAACAGAAGGAGATGGTTTGGAAGGAGTTTGGTTTTCACAGCATCGTATTTCAGAGTTAGGCGGGTCAGAGGATGTAAACAGAGAAATATGCAGATGCTCGTCTGAAGAGAGAACCATATACAAGACAGACATTTAAAAACATGTGGTGAGTTGATTTGGATAAAGGATGAAAGTGCAATGAGAGAAGGAAAAAAGGCTAGAAAGAAAGTTTTGCAAAGCTGAGGAATATGGAGGTGTTTCAGTGCATTTAGTAGGAGCAGGTCAAAGCCTGCTGGAATGTCTGAAATCTACCAAAAGGAGATGAATTAGCTTGTGCCGGATACCATGCTGCCACAGCTGGATAATTATTAATACAACATGTAGGTAGTTCATCTTTGTGATACAGTTTTTTTGTTTTATTTTTTTTGCTACAGAGCACTGATGTAAGTCCAGTGTAGGTGGAAAGGAGACAGAAAGGCATGCTGAGGGAGAATGCACCAAATTAATTAAAAATGGAAGACCTATAAGTTAGGTTATGTTACTGGAGGCTAATCGTATTAAGCAAAGACCTGTGGAAGATAACAGAAACAATGATGGGCAGAGGAACCCCCTTAACCTGTTTAATTCAAACAGGATGCCCTGACCTGGCCACTCCCTGGGTTACTGAAAAACGATCAGAACATGGTCTCCAAGAGTGAACCCACCAAGGGGAGCCAAGGGAAACACTGTGCAAACTATCGAGGGTTACTGCCTCCGGGGGCACATGGCTTATTGTGGGGTGTAGGGGGCAGAGAATTGTGGGATTGGAAAAAACTTGCTATTAGAGTTTTTAATGAGACTGTGGGAAAGTGGAAAACTTCCTAGGGGATGTTTAGGGGAAGGACCAATAGAAGAAGGAGGGATCAGAGTGGATCCAGGAGGAAGCATCTATCCTTTTTATTTAAATCCTATTTCTAAATGTATTCTCTGTCTCTGTGCTTTCTAGTCCAAGAAATATTCTGTATGTGTTGTACAGCCACCAAGAAATATCACGTTGGACTGGGTGGTGGGTTGGGCGAGCGGTCTCAGTACCAACAACTGAAAAGAGAAGGGGACCATGAGTCTGAGGGGGCCATAGGTTTGGGTGTCAGCAGTGGGAGAGGTTGTGACTCTCAAGCCAGCTACTACAGTCCCGTACTGCATTTGTGCATGCTTAACTGCTAAGGACGTGCAAACCAGAATGGCTGACGGGCAGGGTGGGACATCTGACCACAAGCCATAGAGTGAGACCACTCACCAAGGAGCCCAGAGGTGTGTGGGGCAGCAGCGGGGTGAGGCCACAGACCAGGAGCAGCTCCTGGAGCCCTGGGAGCCCTGGGCCAGCTGCTGGTATGGCCCGCACCCTCTGCGTGCAGGACCCACCAGTGGACCTACGGCCAGAGCAGCTGGAGAGGTGGTGTGGGCTGGAGCCGTCCACGCTGCTCATGCTTACAGGTCTGTGGGTGCCAGGAAAGGCACTGCGCTCTGTCTGTGCTGGGCTGCATGGCTGTGTCCGTGCACGTGTCATATGTGTGCGCGCGTGTGTGTGTGCACACTCAGCCTCCCTCCTCCCTGCACCTGGGGACGTGGGGCTGCAGCAGTCCTGTGTTCCCAGGGCTGGGACAGGAAGAGTTGTAGAATCATGCAATCATGAAGGTTGGAAAAGACCTATAAGATCATCAAGTCCAATTGTCAACCCAACACCACCATACCTACTAAACCATGTCCTGAAGAAGAATCCACCAGGGCCCTGTAACCTGCTAGATTCAGCTATTTCTTTCTTTTTTTAAGTGGATATACATATATATATATATACACACACACCCCTGTATGTATGTATGCATGTGCACATATATATTTTTTATATTTACATTTACATTTGCATTTATATTTATATATGCTCTTCATCTGGATCTTGAATGCTCCTTTGAAAGTTATTTTGCCTTTTTCAATTTATAAATGCTGCCTTGACATCATTCTTGGAGACTGTCTAATTATAAATACCTAACTTTGTATAGACAAGGAGATGTTAGCAAGGGGACTGGTTTGTTTCCCTGGCAGGTCTCCAAACATCAGTGATTTAGAGTCAGTGCTACAAGAGCTGGCCTGAATAGAGGCCGATGGGATATAATAGAGTTCTAAACTTCCTTTCATTTGAATAAAATGATGTTTTCAACATCTGGAACAATTCTAAACTCTCAGTCACAATATTATAATGCACAAAGCATTTAAACATCATAAAATTGCCCCTTAACACTTCGATTAATAGATGGTTGTCTTCAATCCACTTGTACCAGAGTAAGCATAAATGGATTTAAGAGAGCCACTGGCTTGGTTTAATAATTGTGTTTCTTAGGCTATGTATCCCCATGGAATTCCTATGCTTAAAGGGACTGTTGAATGTCACTTTGTGTGGTGTTGGGGAACGACACTTGACGTGATTTTTATGGGTCATGGATTGTAATGGATTAATACTTGTACAGTTATAGATGCAAGGATGTGTCAGAATAAGCTAATATTATACCCTGTTAATTTACAAGAAGTGGCTGAACTATATCCTGTCAAAATTAACAGGGTTTTCTTTTATGTAAATTTTAATAGATTCTGGATTATTCCCCCCCGTTTGATATATGTTATAAATAAATGCCACCCAAGCCTGGGTAGTATCTACCTGTTTTTAAATCTCCTTAAATTTTCAAAAATCTCCCTGGAATATTATGTAGAATGTGCTTGAATAGAATAACAATGAAAGTTGAAGGACAGATTAAGAATACAGCCTTGCTCCCTGACCAGCAAGCCCAGTGTATCACATAGGCCTTACAGCAGTACAGCATGAGTATCCATAGTGATAAAATTCCTTATTTACAAATCCTGCATTACTCAGATACAACTGCATGCTTACGTAGCATTTTAGGTAAGGATTTCTGTCATCCCTCCCTTTTAAGTAATAGTGGTAATGATAGCTATAACTAATGTAGGCTAGTATATTCTGAATGCCTGATTTTAGTTGCTTACAGTGTCACCATAATCACAGATGTTGGAATTCTCCATGCTTGCTCTTCATTTCGGCTAAATTTCTTTGGAAACTTAGGAAACCTGCTTTTGCCAATTCCATGAAGATGGCTAAGGGAGCACAGTAGATTGTTTTAATAATGTTGAAAATAATTTCTGACTTTTCCTAGGAGGAGCTTTTGCTGTTGTTGGATTCTGCAGTAGAAATTGAAGCTTGTACAATATTTCTGTCCTAAGCTCAGAATTCACCCACCGGTTGTTAATAAATCTGTGCACATCAAAGGGTTCGTAGCTGAGGGAAATTTTTGAACATATAATTAATGATATCAGGAAGTATGAGTCAGATATTTTCTAGAGGATATAATTAGGCAAATGCCCAAAAGCACTTCTGGAAAATGCAGAAATAGGAAGAGCCAAGTTCTTTGTCAACATGGACAGACTTTTCATGTGCTCGAAGGTAGAAAATAATAACTTTGCTGTTCAAGAAGAGTTGTCTTGGTATGAAACTTAAAACAGAAGGTTCAAGCTGTCTTTTATGGTATGTATATGAAATGTGTCCATGTCAGAAAAAAATATTTAAGATATTACAGTAATCTTTGGTAATATCAGTCTATAAAACAAAAAAATTGAAGACTTATAACAACTATGGTCTCTTCCAGCCTTGGAAATAGCAATTGTCTAGAAACTCCTTCAGAAAACTACAGTAAAAGTACTATTGTAAAAGTATTGAAGGTACGATTACAACTTTAAACAATTAATTAATAATGAATGAGGCCTATGCAGATAATTTCAAAATTCTTCACAAACTTCCTACAGATATTTTTCACTTAAAATACATGTTTTCATGCTTTAACTAAGGAAGATTTATAGAATATTGCATCTTAAATCAATTTAGCTTCAAGGAGAATGACCATATTATTAGCACGTATTCACCAGTGTATATCTTGATGGTGAAAACTATGTGGAATCTATATTTCCTATAAGCAAAAGCAGATGGTCAGAAGTCTTGTGGTGTGTTTGTCGATCTTTATCTGCTGTATAGGTATAGCGTAAGTGCTCCCATGACCCACAGAACAGGTAGATGACGTGGAAAGACACTCACCCAGCATGAATTAGTCATGATCCATATGGCAGTGAAGCAACAGGAGCCTGGCCTTTAGAGAAGGGATGTCTGGTGGAACTGTGTAGGAAATGCATCTGATTGATTGCTATGGGCAAGTTCAGTTTCCAGGTTGGTGTGGAAACTGCAGCAAGATTGATTGGAGAAGGTACGTTTATATACTGAAGAATGGCTGAAAAAATGTTTCCTTATTTAACTTCTTTTCCTCAGTTTCACTTTCCAGCTTTTTCTGCAATCTTGGTACCAGTAGAATTCATGCATCCACATAATTTGTTGGGTCAGGAACTGATACAGCTTATAATTAACCTGTCAGAATACCAGTTAGTCAGCTCTCTGATCCAGCTAGTCAGACAGCCAGTGGAAAGTAGGATCAGCACAAGAAAACTAGCTGGAATGAGACCACACCCGTTTGGCAGTAGCCACCGCTTAGGTCAGTGTACAGTGATCACAGACGTATAACCAAAGCAAGACAAGGATTTTATTTCACCCAGTCTGTCAATGGAAGAATGACAGATTAATGCAACCTGTTACAATAACTTCCGTGCATCGCTGCATGAGCCGCTTACACTCTCTGGTGTTATTCTGAAAGACCCATCTTCAGACAAGCATCTGCAGGTAGCAACATTTAAATTCTATTCTAGTTTTCACAGAGATAAACAAAAGTTACAGAAGGCAACGCACATGTAATTTAAATGTAAAGGAACACACAGATTAGTGTTAAGCTAAGCTCATGAAGTTGATTTGTAAGGCCACCTAGTGACTGCTGAACACTTGAAATAGGCATTTCTGTTAACAACATGGAGAGTCTTGGAGTCACTGAGGACACAGCAGGAAAATAACTGTTTTTTGTGAGGCTGAACAGAGTCTTGTTTGATCTGGAGCGCTCTGGTACTGCTGTTGATGCATAAGGAGGAATGAACTCAGACGTGAGTGTCAGGGTGCAGCCTGTGATGGCAAAGCCGGCAGTTAGAAAAACAAAATCATATTTTCACTTGTGTACAAAGTATGTTTTCTCTGGAAATCATTGAGAGACAGTAAATGTGGGGCACTTGCAGTGCCATGTATTGGCTGAGCTTGTAAGACCTTGCAGTCTGGCATCCCTGTTTCTGATGTAGTAACTTTTGCATGCCACATTGCCCATAACATCCTCTGGAAGCGACTCGTCGGTGGGCAGAATCCTAGGAGTTTGAGGAGAAATCAGAAAGTTAAAGGATGAAAAAAGGGGGACACACAGAATTCCTGGCATCTGGTTAGAGGACAGAGCAGCTCTTTAATTGTCTATAGATCAAAGACCCACTCTGAGAAAACTATTAACACATTCCAACAAAACAATGCCCTTCGTTTTAGCTATTGTCTTTGGCTTTTACAGTATACTGTTGAGGAGAAAGACAAATCAGGGAAAATACATTATGAATGGTAGATGGAGTAAGGTTCTATGGGATGGCTGAGAAGAAGGGACAGGGCGGAACTCTAAGTGGGGTGTAGGCCCTGGAAGAGGGTCCCAAGGAGAGGGGAGTGAGTGGGAGGGTTTAGTGTTAGGTCAGGAGGGAATGGGGAGCTGGGAGGAGAGGGGAGAATGGGCACTGTGGGAAGTGGGTCTGGTGAGTTTAACACTGTGGTCTGGGCAGGGATGTAGCTGCAGACTGGGGAAGGGAGACAATCCTTGGCTTGGCAGAAGGAGAGCACACGAACAGGTTAATGTAGTGCCATGGCATAATATCAGATACATCAAGCAATGGAAAGAATGCCTAAAAAAGAGTGAGTACTTGTAAATAAACCTTAGGGGAATAAGAACAATAAGATGGAGAAGAGCCAATAATACCACTGGATGGTGGTAAGACCACTTTTACAACAGTAGAAACTTCATCATACAAGAAGAAAATATGTGTATTTCTGCATATTTCATATAGCCCCATTATTTGACTGTTAAAGGTCTGATCTGAAATCATTTGGTATTTGACAGATATAAGTGCACATTGGATAAAGCTTTCAAATATTAAGAAATTGATCTAGTAAGTTCCTTATTGTTTATAGCAAAGAAGATAAGAAAAGATATACATGTTTTCAGCATTAGAAGAGTCTCTGTTTTAAAACATAAATCACTGTTTGACTTTATTACATTTCTGCTCTGAAAAAATTATTAGTACCAGAGAACTAAACTACAAAGAAAAAGAACCACAAGAAAACATCCAGAATATATAAATGGCATTTCCAATAATATAGAACTAAACAATTTCCTTTAAAGATCCCAGTTTGTCAAACACTGAAATGAATTATGTCCTATTGCATTAAGAGCTAAAAGCAACAATTGGCATACTGTATCCTTGACTTCCACATTCATTCAGAAGTAAATCTGAATTGAAGTGATAGCAACAGAATTTTGCATGCAAATGATTTGGGAAGAAACTTTCACAGTTTCTCACGCAATCTGGCTGGATGTGTTCTCATGCAATTCATGGTGAAAGGAAGAAAAGTCACTCAAGGCCTGTGCCAGGGTTCCTAACACTTCCAGCCAGTATTGGAATTGCATCAGAAATTCTGGTTTTCATTTAAAAAAAAGGAATAAGCTTGAAGTGCCTATGTCTGTGAAGAACATTTTACCTACCTTGTTTAGATGCAATCAGCAGCTAATTGCAGGCAACCTCGTTCCTTCATAGAAATGCAACACTGACTTAAAGGTCCACACTTTGGGGGCAGAAGGGCAAACTCAATAAATTGCAAGGCTCTGCAAACTCTGGTCCCCTGTAAAGCTGTTTTACATAAGGAAATTAACAAGCCCAGCTCTAGTGACCCTTCTGGCCTGCCCCACAGGGACAGAAAGTCCTTGACAACATATTTATTGGTCATATGATGGTGGCGCAGTGCTCCTGGGACCTAAGGAATCTTGGTGAAGAAAGGTTGGATAACAGACAAGATCAGTGGGCTAGGATTCAGCTCCCTAATTCATCCTCCGATACAAACCGCAGTCTGATGACATGTTCAAGAGGAAACCTTCACCAGAACTATGATAACTTAGTAGTGGAAGAAGAACTAGCTACACCCCAGGCTTTAAATTAAGAAGAGGAGAAGGCTCAGAGAAGGCTTAGAGAAGTCTCTAACTCTACTGGGTGAATGAGAAGCTCTGGCACCTGGCAAAGCCCAGCATCATGCATGGGGTCCCTAATGCCTTAAATATGTGACCATGCAGTTCCTTTGATAAAAGTATATTTTATTTTAAGGTAGAGGTCTGAATGAGTGCTGTAATAAATAGAACTCAACTATATCACTGTCCTTATTTGTGCATGAAATGTCTGTGGTGTATGTTGCTTGTTCTCTTCGTGTGTCCTCAGTGAGTATGCAGGGTGCTGGAGTTAGGTTTGTATTCTGAAGTGCAGTTTAATTTTTCAGGTTTGTGTATATCTGTTCACTGGTTATTTAAGTCAATGTGAAAGAACCATATAGATATATATACACCATATAACGGGATGAAAAGGCATGTGGATTGTGAATTGTTCAGTGCCTGAAAGAGGTGCTTCATCTCAGTCTCCAGAAGTGTTTTGTGTCTTGCCTAGACAGGCTTTACTGTTCTACCATTCTACTTTTACTAAGGAGCAGAAATGCCAATCGAATTCATATTGTGTTATTATTTTCAACAAAAGCTATATGGATTAAGCATTGGAAATTTCTTATTGCTATAACGTAACAGCATTTTCAAAGCATTGAATTGCCTGTGAACGGGCAAAAAGAACAGCATTATGCTAGGACCAGAAACCTAAACCACACGTCTATCCTGCCTACTACTATGGTTCTCATGAATAGAAGGACAAAACCAGGCATTTTAGACAGAGAAAAGCATTGAATAGAAACAATGCATGGAACAGTAACATGTAAGACTGCACTCACTTCTCTATAGAGACGGGGAGGTCAGAGTTTGAGTGATACTAGTAACAGTCCAAATTCAGATTAGGTAATGGCCAAAAGATTGCAGAAAAATCAAAATATGAAAAAGGCAGTCACATGTCACAGTTTTGCCATGAAATGTACTGTGAATATGCTGGTATTTTGTATTCTGCTTGGACTCTGGGAAGAGGAGACATGTCATTGTTGCACCTCTTCCTATGGGGAGCTAATGGCTTCTAATGCATTTTAGCATATGTAATCCATAGATACAGTACTTGCTTGTAAGAAACCTATTTCTTGAAATTTCTCTAGGTGTTGATATTACAAAATTCAGACAAAAATTAATGGTTTATTAGTCTTCCTCAAATACCAAGATAAATTATTACAGTAAGTAATAAACAGTAAGTAAATAAGCAGACAAAATGCCTGGTGATTCTAAATAAATCGCTGCTCATCCAAAGATAATTTAAATTGCCCCACTAACATTTTTTTATTTGATTCTTGTTGTAAGCAAAACAGGAAATGAAAGCATCCCTGATGAAAATATGTTTGGACACACAGTCCATCGCAAATAATGGTTTTCTTATTTCCTTGCCTTTTTAAAGTAAACACTCCTCAACAAAAACTTTATCTTTCTCCGTCTGAAATTCTATGGTTTTAGTCATTCTGCTGCGTACAAAAGCAGTGAACGTTCAGTGTGCATACCACACTAGAAGGAGGCATAAGTCATTTACGATAAATGAATTCCAAATAATTAGTGTAAGAGATCATGAAATGTACATAGGAAAAAACATTGCCTGAAATGTACTGCAAAGAGGAGGGGGTCTAGGATGTTAATAGGCAATCTGTACTACTGCTCTTTCCTCAGGGGTCTTCTACAGGTGGTTAATATTTCTGGGGCAGGAATGGAAAATTGAAACTAAATAGAAAATTTCTTCTAAAATTTTTCTGCTACACCATTTGAGTTTTGATTCTTCTTACCTTTGTTGTCCTTGAGAGGTAGGCAATTGGGCTACTATTGTTATCATGATCTCATTTTGGAAAAGATCTGCCTTTTAAAGCTCCACTTCCACTTTAGAGAATCGTCATTTCCTTGCTGGGTCACAGCAACACGCAATCTCCAGAAAGCGTAAAGATAATGACAACTGTGGCAAAATTTAATGGGATAAGCAAAAGAAATTAATAATTGAATGTACAGAGGCCTAAGCTTTCTAAATGAGCTGACTTATGTCACAAAACGGGGCACTGCAGAGAAAACTAGAATAACCGTTTGGGACTCCCCTTTATCATATCCCAGTACACAGTTTCTGTTATCAGAGTTTTTTGCATGGTGCAAAGTCAATTGTTTCTAAAGGATTTGAAGCACTATCTATGCTCCATATGAAGTTAGGCTAATAACGAACTGTTTTATTAAGTAAAGGTCTTAGGAACGAGCTACCTATGAGACAAATGAAAGAGAAACCCAATATCCTTTGAGGTTGTTTTTTTTTGAAGAATGGTACATTACAAAAAAGTTCTTGCTGTATATAAAACTGTTCCAAATTTCTGTCAAAGCTCAAGACCCTTTACCGCTGTGAAGCCAATTCTCCCTGTGAAGAACATCATTTTCCAGATTAATGCTGCACAGTTGCTGGTCCTTGCAGTCAGTCTCGGTCATGCTAACATTGTTATTCGTCCCACATGGTGCTGATAAGAAAAGAAATAAAGGTCAAATATTTATAAGGGTGAATTTTCAAATTGGTCAGTAAATAAATTCAACACACAAAAAGTTGATAACATTTACTGGACCAAAAAAAGACAAAGTAAAACTGTGACACATTAATACATCATCCTTAAAACTTTCTAGTCCTCTTAGGAGCTGAAACAAGGCTTACCACCATTAAATGACCCGTGAAATGTGAGCAGTGAGATACACTCCTAGAAGCATTTGATGGTGCCACACCTCTACACGTTCACTGGAGAACACAGAAAGAGTAATTTAGCAACTTGAATCCTTGTGCTCTTTCTTCAAAACTCACTAAAACCCTTTTGAAAATGCATGAATATTTCTTTTCAACTAATGGTCATCCTAGTCTTTCAGGAGAGTTCTTCATGTCTTTAATCTAGCAAGGTTCTTGTTAAGTTCATAGGCCCAGAAACCACTAGATCAAAGTTTCCTGCTGACTTTTTATTGTGGCCCTGATTCAAAGCCACTGAACTCAGTTCAAAACCTCCTGTTGACTTCACAGGTTTTGGACCAAGGCCCAGGTGGCTACTGAGTGAAGTGTATGAGAGATTTTCTAACCTGTAAGAATGATCTCATTTAAAAACAAGCTCCCTTTTGGGGAAATTTCACATATTTTCAGTGACTATTCAGAGTCTTCGGTAGGTACAGTTGGTACGTGACTAATTAGTACCGTGTATCAAGGTTGGGATTTCTCTATCAAAAATATGTATGTCTGTGTACTGTGTAGGGAATATGGGACAACTAGAAAGTATTAGACTTCCTGTTCGTGTATGCAAAGCGAGTCATGTATGAAGTCTGTTATTGAATTTGTCTATGGAAGAAATACCTTACCTGATATGCTGAGGATTAGTTAAACATACTCACTGATGCAGCAAGTACAGTGCATTGAAAAAGAGAGGCAGAAAAATGGAAGTATGTTAACTCCAAACTGCAAGCAGAGGAGAGGACATCATTCTAGCAGTGCTGTGATTTGCTGCACGGTGCTCCTGCTGATTGTCTTGACATACTGTTTGTCTGGAAGCGTAAGAAAGAAATCTTGGTTAAATTCTTCTAAAGATAAATGGAGTCAAGATTTCATTTTAGATGGCAGGTATGTCAGAAGTAAGTCTGTTCTCTGAAGTCATTGTTTCAATTTGTTATTTCGATACATTACATACATTCCTGAAGAGGCAAATGAGACAACTTCTGAACGGAAAGCATCAAATTTGTGGTGACTTACCTTTCTTCATGTCAATGTTCACAATTTGTGAGGGGAACCAGCACTAATATTTCTTATTTTCATGAGAAAATAGTAGGAAGGTATGAAAAGACCTGATGGTTCAGACAAAGGAGAAAATTGGTGAGACAGAGGAAGACAGCTTATCTGATCATTTTTGCTGAAAGTAGTTACTCTTAGAATTTAAGGTAAAAAAAGGATATTGCATAGTCTAGTCCAATTTTCTATATTTCAGTGTGCGTTAAAATTCTACCCTGAAATCAGAGTATGAAGCCAAATATTTTGCATTTAATTAAAGTCAAATATTTGATGAAATCTATCTAAAAGAAATAGTTGAGACTGGCTGCAGTTTATTCATGTAAATGAGCTGTTCTTAGATGAGAAAATTAGATGAAACACTTATTATACAGATAGGTCATTTAAACTTTATTTATATCTATGAACAACCGAACTATAGATTAGAGGATAATGCTGAACACTACTTACCTGCATCACTGAGACCTATAGTAAATATAAAAATTATAATATAAAAATAATTTGTTTTATAATCACTTTTGAGAAAATGAAGCAAAACAAGACATGCCCTGACGTATATGAAGAAATTATGTGTCTCTCTGTTCATGTCTTTCAGAATATTATATGAGGTATGATCCACAGGAGAGTACAAATGTTGGAGGCCAGTTACTTGGGAATTTTATCTGCATCTGATTTGTAAAAGTTCAAGATCTTCTATTGAAGAGAAAGTATTCCCATTTAATAGCTTACCCAGAGGTCAGTGTTTAGATATGTACCACAGTTGCATCTTTTAGGGATGTTTTCAACTTAGGAGACAACGGTGCACACTTTTAGAAATTCTTTGCTGGAATAAAGCCTTTTCTCAGTGGTCCTACTGAACTCCATTCCAGAAGATTTAAAACTTCTGAAACTAACTTTTAAAAGTAATTCCAAGATGCAGTCATTTAGGAAATTAATGCTTTGATGTGATAAACTCCTCTGCACTGCAGCAGTTCCATTTGTTTTACTTTAGCTGAGAAAATAAAGAGTTTTAAATTAAATCAGTAAAGGTCATTTTATCTAGACAAGGATGATTCTTCACAGAGCAGTGTCTCTTCAGCACAGAAAAGTAGAAAATTATCATTCGTGAGACATTTTTTCCCTTTGTACCAAGTTAAGTGATAAACCAACAGCCTTCCCTCCTCTCTCTTTTTCTAAGCTTAATATTGGTTAACTGAAGGTGAGTTCAAGCACTTAAAGAGAAGTTTGTTAGAAAAACAACATGTTGCTTTTCATCATTGCAGTGGAGAAGATGGGTGTTCTGTCATTGTTCTACACAAACAGTTATAACTTGACAGAGCAATACATTATGAAGAGTGAAAGAACATCTCAGGAGAGGCAGAAATAGCCATATGTTCTTATTAAAAAAGAAAAAAAGAGAAAAATGCAATGGCAGATGTGACAATATGTTTTGGCCTGTTGTTGCACTTCTCCGAGGCTGCTCTTAGAACTTGACAGTGAGGCACTGTCCAGAGCTGCTTTCATGCTGTGAGAAGAGTGGGAAGAGAAAGAAACTAAGCAGCAAGCTGTGGGAGTGCAGTTTTACTTTTGAGTACATGAAGGAGCAGTATTTCTGAATATCAGCACTTACACACAAGGATTACAGTTCCACAGTGTATAAATGGGGAAATTTTGGATGGAAGTCCCTGTATTGTCATGTGTTCTCCTCAGGGCAAGAATGTTTTTGCTCTGACATTTTGACAGCCAAAACAGCTTTACTGCAAAAGAACAGTTTGTAGACTTCTCCACTTTAATCGAACTAGAGCCATAAATGAAATCTATATAATTTTCTTGTGTCTTCAGAAATATAATTCTGGGACGGGCTGGCGTAGTCCTGGATTCCCGCATAAACTTCAAAGTCAGCATCAGATTATCAAGATTTCACCTCCAGTATTCCCACAGGTTGGTGGACTGCTGCTTGCAAAAGAGCAAGAAACAAGCACAGAAGTAGAAACAAGGACAAGTACACCAAGAACTGCTGACACTGCCCTGAGACACTGCCGCTCATCTGAATGTGTCTTTGAGTTATGAAGGGCCTGGACATCCACTCTGACGGCAGGCCCAGAGACATTGTTCTTCTAGCTGCATTCAACCTCAGCTCTGATGCTAATTCATAACTATTGTGACACACTGCATCACTTACTCCGTAATTAGGTTCCAATTCTGATTTGATAATAAACACCAGTTAAGCACAGATAGGAAAAAAACTACTTTTGTGCTTATGAGAACATGATCAGGATAGTAGCCATAACAGAGGGCTCAGAGCTTATCTCCTTGTATGAACTGATCTGACTCTATATTATTTTTTAACATTAAACTTATAATGTCATTTGGCCAGCAAATCTTACGTGTTACGCAGAAACACAGGTGTTTTCCCCAGTGTGCTTAACTCCACTAGTTCAGGGAGGAGACTCCTGGACTGTTCTGAACTTCTTCATTTAAAATGTGCTCTCAATGTATTTATATATATTTTTTTACGAGAGAACAAGTTTTCAGGAACTAATGCTCATAAAGGAGAGAGAAAATGTCAAACAAAGACTGAAAAATGGTCAGGTGCAGATTAAAGATGTTATCTTACTGGTTCACAATATGACAGGATTTTTTTTTTCTTTTATGATCTTATAACCTACAATTCCTTTTATAATCAAAGGCACTGTCAAAAATTAAAAAGTAAGTTGAATGCATAGAAACAACATTATATATTTTTGACACAGAGGAAGGAATTCGGGCCTATGTTAATTATTCATTGACTAATGCAAGTAACAGAAGAGACATGTAAATTATTTAATTATCCTGATGTTTGGTGCTTTTTTGTACACAGATAATTTTGAATTCTGTGCATTAAACTGTATAATAATATTTTTCGCAAGACCAGGGTTTTTCAATTTGAGCATCAGTGAAGTTTAATAATCAAGTGCAATATTCATTGAAGATGCTTTAACTTATCTAACTGAGCAGGAAAACAGTATGCAAAAGGGAGTCAAGATGAAAAAAAATGGTTTCTTTGTGTAATTACTGAGGAACACCAGGCCAGCTTCTGTGAACAAGCATTTTCATCTCGCAACTACTCATTAATTGTTCATCTCATCTCTGGTTTAGCTCATAGCACTTATCCTACCTAAGAATTTATTATTCTTGTGGCTTTCACCAGCATCAAGGACAGTAAATCAAAACAATTAGTGTACCAAATCAATATGGTGTAGGTGCTGAGTCATACGGATCACGTGCACCGAGCAAGGGACAAACATTAAAATATCCCTGCTCGTGAGCTCAGCTCAAAACCAGTCTCTAGCTACCAGAATACTTTCATGGGGACAGGAAGTGGGGTGAAAATGTCATGACTGCTCCACACTGTGGCATCAGAATGGGACAACAGGAAAAATATACAGATCAGTTGCTCTCTCCTGCTCAGCCTCCTTAGGAGATGCACGCAGGCACCAGCATTCCCCACTCAAGGCTCCGAAATCACCCCTAAAAATGCTTGAGGAAGATAGATCACTATAATGCTACCTAGACAGAAAGGGGATTGAAAGACAAATACCAAGTACAAGCCAGAGAAAATGGTCCAGATCATCACTTCTGAATAGAGTTTGAGAACATACCAGAAGGACAGAGAGGCTCTTGCTGAGAAGTATGTTGGTCTAACGTGACTGCAAACCCAGACCAAGACATGTCTTAGAGAAGATGGATGTGATTCTTCTCAGCCTCATCAGTCAAACACTTGGGTTTACAAGTACAAAAAAATAATTTTATGGGTACAGAACCTCAAAGGAGATTTGCTAGTTTCCCAAGAATTACAGTTCTCTGATGACATTATGTGAGGGCTTATTCGTGCATTGCTTTCCTGACATATTTCCCCTGGACAAATTCTAACCAGGACTTCGGAGAAACCTCAGACTACGTCGTGGCATTAAATTGGTGGAAGAGGAATAAGGAAAGAGAAGTCTGGAGCATTTGTTTTTACGTTCCTGAAAGAAACAGTCCTACATCTGAGCATGGATGAGAGCCCTAGTACCTTAGAATCAGTAACGAGAAACTGCTTTTCTCTATCTATTAGAGGTGCCAATGACCTAGTCCCTTTACCCCACAGCTGCCGCTGATAATACGTGTAGCTATTTCATATAGATAAAATAGTCCAAAAGCTACATGTTAGTTCTTCTGAGGGCAGGGAGGACCATGGATTTGTCCCCTAATTTTGTTCATACACGTGCAAATAACACCACTAGACATCTGCACAGTTTACGCCCTGAAGAAAAACAAAGGACAGAGCTTCCCGCTCCGCTTGGTTGCTAAAAACACCATCAGCAATTCTCTGGGGTACACAAACTCCTTGAACTCAGGTCTTGGCAAACAATGAAGTTCTTTAGTTCATGTTTAACTGGACAACTGATGCAGCACATCTCTTATTATAAATTTGTTTCAGTTTTACTTTACACAACAGAAACAGTTTTTCTGGATGGATAGGCCATTTCTTACAGACAAAGAGTACATTGAAAGTAAATTAAGCACATCTAATTGGAGAAGCGAATCTCTCACAGTTTCAGAAGACTTGGGTCTCAGTAAATAAGCAGCTCTTCCCACGACAGAACTAGCAGTATCACAACAGAGGGCTTATGCTTTGTACAAGCCAAATACCAGAATTCCCAATATGATAACTACACCTGCTTTTACCTAGAATGGATGAGTACAAGCCCTTTACATGAATTCCTTTTCCAGTCCTTGTAGCTGTGGTTGGTACTTATACACTAATTAGTCCTTTAGTAGCTATTGTCTTTTATAGTTCTGCAATCCTTTCAGATGCACAGCATAATGTGTTTTTTAGAGTATGGGCAGAAGCAACAGGTGACGTGTTCTACTGGAAAGCAGTAGATATTTGCTGAACAATTCCTCTTGAAGGCTTCACTGGGCAGAACAGTCAGGCTCAGACTCAGAGCAAAGTTGAGTAATAATGCCTACTGCTCAAGTATTTTTGGAGAATGTTCTGCTATAAATTAATATCTGTATGGACTATGATGAAGGAGGTTTTTCTATTATTTGTGATGGTATGTCACAACCAGATCCTCTATCCTTTAGGCTGATTTCTGTGCAAATATAAGACAGAAGACTGATGTGTACCTCACTAAGCTTTATAGTCTATATACAAAATAAAATTAGTTAGTGAGCAAAGGCATGATGGCAAAGATGCACAAGGTGATAATGAGACAATGCATGTGCATGCCTAATGCAAGCATATAGCTTAATGACCTAAAAGAATCATATTCAACAGAAATCCAGTTATATTACCTGTGAGAAAAACAGTTGTAATTAAGATTACATTGCTCTGTGTGAACAGCTTTCATAATAATACCAGCTTCATGTAAAAGGGCTTTTAGGTTTTAATATGTCATTAAAGCAGACCAATTTCCAAACCTCACTAAGCAGACACTTAAAAAAATTGTGGTTTTAAATTATTACATTGACTCAATCATTCAGTGGCATTCCATTCTTGCATAACTTTAGCAGAGACTTTGCTACTCTTGCTTTGCTTTTTAACTAATAAAAGAACTAATAAAAGCAGAAAACAATGATCAGATTCAAACTAAAAAGCCAGAGGCAGGAAATACAAGAATTCAGCTTTTCAAACTATCTTTATCCAATTCTACTCTGGTACCCCTTTTCGGGTGAGTCATGCCCAGTGTGACTGAAGATAGGTGTGACAGAGCAAGTCCAGGTTCTAGTTCAACAATTGCAAGAAAGCATTTCAGCTAGTGTCTTGAAAACAGAAGAACCCTGCCTTGCTTGTTTGTTATATGTAATGTTTCTTCAAAGAGGCAAGGGATTTGTGACATAGATGTTCCATGGTCATGTAATTAAAGCTTTCATTGTAAAATGAGGAAGATGATTTAAGATTGCATGGGCAACCACACACTGGCATTTCCTGACTTGATTTTTCTCCCAGTATTGTACAAAAAATACCTAATAATTAAAACAACACCCCACCCGCCCACCCCACCCCCCCAAATAGAACCCTGAGGCAGTACAGTT
>Ga0065711_1003749_pt1 | contig 47030 bp, 17 predicted proteins | sample Hoacrofraction12_FD_59098 | JGI IMG/M metagenome (GOLD analysis project Ga0065711, IMG submission 59098) | Hoatzin crop microbial communities from Cojedes, Venezuela - Epithelial fraction 12 v2 (version 2) | ecosystem: Host-associated > Birds > Digestive system > Esophagus > Crop | place...
TTTTTTTTTTTTTTTTTTTTTTGTACAGCCAACCACGTTTTTCTTGCAGTCTAACAAGATAAGAGAAAAAAAGTGCAAGGAAGCACACATGCATGTAGCTAGACCCATCAAACCAGGTGGACAGTTTTGCACCAGCTTGCTGGGTCAAAGCTGACCTAAAAATTAGAGTAGTTGGCAGCTGCTGGATTTCTGCCCCATTTCAGGAATCTTTAAGCAGTTGCTGCAGTAGTTTGTACGGCTTCTTCCCCTGCCATCAGCACAGGGGATGGTGGCCAGGGCCACTTAACTCCTGGCTGGTCTCCAGCTGCTAGAGCTGCTAGAGCAGCTGGACCCTTGAGGCTGCTGGCTATTAGCGAAAATCAAATCAGCCCTGTGCTGTGAACTGGTGCTGGAGTGAACTGATGCTGGGAAGCTTGCAGAATTAGGAAAGCACAGAGCTCTTCTACCATTCCTTCTCAGCCAGAAATGTGGATCAGCATTTTCAGATGACTACTTTCTGTCTCAAGAGGTGTTTCAGTCTGCTCTAGTGCTTTAGAAACTTCACATTTAGAAACACACATTTAGTCTTATTATAATGAAACTGGAGAGGTTAAAAACTTGTAAGAGAAATCAGGTCAAAGTTTTAGGTAGCTTGATTCCAGTAAAATTATTCTAAATCATAATTTAATCTAAGGACATATGAAGACAGCAATGTTTACATGGTGAGATGAAACGCCTTCTGGAACAAGTGTTGTAGAAGGAAGCAAATGAGAATGAAGCCGTGCACACGTATCTCTCCTTGTTCTATCGCTGGTTGATTTGGTTTCTCTTTTACATGGGCAGTAATAGAGTAGATACGCAGTCCTAGTGCAAGACCATATAAGTAGCACCTTGTCTCATAAAGACCATTCTGATTTGACTATCACTTACCTGGATAATCTGTCAGAGATCCAGCACAGCGGCAGAGCTGATCACAACATGGTTAATGGGCAGAAACTCCAGCCCTGCCTCCCTGTCTCCCAGGACCAGCACTTGACAGATGAGAGAGTACTTGATTCCCTTTTCCTCTTGTGTGGCTTTGTTTCTCTGCTGTTCTTAAACATCAGGGAAAGAGAAGAACAATATTTTGTATCAGTATTCAAACTTCATCCATTCCTGTTTCACAGCTCCCCTCTGCTCACTTCACTCTGAAGCACCTTTTGTTGGTTCCCTGCTCTGTCTATGTAAATCTGAGTCATCGTTTCCAGAGAAAATGCCGCTTCATAATATCAAAGACTTATTGCTTCTGGCTTTGTCAGTCCATGGTACAGCGGAGTAAAGAATAAAGAACGGGCACAGAGTGCCCCAACCCCAGTATTTGTACTGAAGACTGTAAAGCGATACTTGTCCAAGAAAATGCAGTTTCTTTGGCAAGCGTGCTGATGCCAGGAATATGTGTGAATATTAAAATCCTCAGAAAGTCAAGGCACCTTCTAAGGAGCAGTTTTCCATATTAGGTTTCTGGTGGTGAGAATCTGATACTTTGCCTCATTAATGAGCTGCAAGTACAAATTCACTGTGAATTGATTTGGTGGTCAGTCAGCAAATGTAACTAGAGCAGCACAAGTTTCACCACATGCCCACAATTTGTTTCACTTCTTTCCATCTTTTGAGCTTCCTGTGTATTGCTTTCCGGGCCTTTGTTGCTATGAGATTGTCTTCAGCATCCCAAATTTTTCCTCTCCAGTTAAAGATTTCTCAATTGAGGTAAGCAGTTATTCCAGACATAGTGCTGAATTTTTGAAGATTGACTGGTGCAACACAGTATTGTAATTCAAAGCAGTAATTTCTTTTTAACCGATGAAGTTCAAAGGGAATTGCAGGCACTTCCCACCCGCTTGCATTCCTCTAGAAACAAGCTGTCTATGAGATTAGTTAGATTTCTACAGAAAGAAAAAACATAAAGGCCCCAGAACCAAGATACCATGCGCCCAAGTAGTAGCACATGCTGCTGGATCCAAATGGGGAATTCTTGTGAAGATAATCAGAAAGCAGTCCTCTGCAGCTTGCCTAAGCTGATCAAATGCCTGGAGAAGTTGACTTCTGCTGAGTGCCTCAGTCACCATCACAGTGGGCTATCATGTCATCTATGGTTGTTGCACAGGCTCTACTTTCTCAATTATATCCTGATTCTGAAAAAAAGGGCTTAATTCTGTCCTCTGAAAGCTCCCATTACATACTCACTAGCTCAGTGACCTTCCACCAGGTTTCCCCAGCTTCTTCTCCATCCACCAATAACTAAATTCCCAAACCTTTTCTGTTCATCTGCCATCCTCCAATACTTTTCATGCTGTCCTAGTAGCAAGTGCCACCTTTTCTGATCTGAGCAACAAGGCTCTCATTCGAACCATTTGCCACTGATTTAGGAGTTGGCCTCTTTTTAAGCATTGATGATAGCCTTGCTACTCATGTCATGCTTTATATATTGTACAACTGTTCTGATTTACCTCATTACAATGAAGAAAATACCATTGTCACAGAATTCTACATTTTTTCCCCAATGAGAGACTGCTGCTTCTGTTAACATGCTTATAACTACTGGAATTAAAACATTCAGAGCTGAAACTGAGCCTTGATAGTTCTGCAGAAGCGGGGAAATGCTCCTTGTCTCATCACATAGACAAGCCAAAGAGAAATACAGTATTTGGATGGGAATCCTAATCAGTTGCTTGCACAATAAAATAGCTTTAATACTTTTCTGCTTCTAAGCATCACATCTACCTTATTCACAGATGCATCACATAAAGAGTCTTCCAACAGTTAAATTAAAGACAAGAAAAAGGGAGAGAGAGAAAGAAAGAACCCTCAAGCTCATCTTACATTTGCCTCCCACAGAAAATTCAATGCAAACATTACTTTTGGACTGGCTTGCATTGACTGCTGATTGATTGCTAAATTCACTATTGGCATCTTTACCTAAATAAATGCAGGCAAGACAGGAAGACTCTGGCCTTCTATTTTGAAGGCCCACCCAACTGTGCATGCATAAAATTGGAAAAGCAGCAGTAATTTAGCTTTCTCTTGTTCTTTCAGGTGTTTTGCAGACACCAACTGCCTCTTAGAGAGATTTGCTGCTGCTAATGTTTTTCTAACAGACTGCCTATCTCACTTTGTATTCTAGAGAATTCGTCTGCATTTCTTGTCATGCTTCCAGCAGGGTAAGAAGTTAGTTGGACTGTTCGTGCTCTACATAGTTAGCATATTGCTGTTCTGCTGCTGGTGCAGTGGAAAAAAGAAAGGGCAACTCTTTTTATGTTCCCTTTCTCTGGGCAGCAAGTCTTCAGTCCACTCACCTGGGAAGGGTCTCAGCTCCTTCCCAGAATCCCCAACAAGTTCACCTACGCTGAAGACATTACAGACTCAGGGGTGATCCCTCCTGCAAAGCCTTAGGAGCAAGCTGGCAATGGTACAGGTAGGCAAAAGGAGCCATAGGCGCTTTTTTTTTCCCTAGAGAGAATATAGCTCTTACTGCTGTCACGTCCAGTTAGTTGGACCACATCAAGGACAACATATTTGCTGCAGATCTCGTAGGCACCAGTTGATCACTGGGCACCAGGCATAGTATGGGTGCAACAAAAGTACTTTCGGAAGTGTAAAGCACAGCGGGGGGAAAGAATTTAAACAGCGTTCTATGCTGCACCTCCAAGCCACAGGTGTCATCAGAACTGAAGGTAGGCAGAAAATGATTTTATTTCTGTACATATCTGGTCCAGATACTCATATGTTTAACTGTTTCCAGCTAAAGCAAGTAGGGAAGCTACTTATAATACAAAACCTGTGTATTCTCCATTCTATACCAAAAAACTGAAACATACAAGACTTGAAAGAAGTGAAAACATGGAAGAAATTATTACTGATACAAGGCTAAATGGTAGATTTTGCTGAGTCCTTCACAGAACTCTGGGAAGATGTAAAGACTAGTAATAATCCTCGTTTGGCTTCAGATACCTAGGGTGTTGCTGTTTCCCAGAACGATTTGTACAGATTCCTCTACGGGAGAGAAGCACGACCTTCTGGAAAATGATTAATCTGCTTTAGAAATCCACTTCAGGGTAACCTGAAGTACTCCCTAGAAGTACCTATTTTCTGTAATTGATTACAGAATCTAAATGACTAACACTGTTGTAGATACCTTTACTGCAAAATTCTTATTTGACCAGATAAGTCCCCCACAAAGAAACTACTGGAAGACTCAGAAATAATCACTTAGGAAGCCATTAGAATTTGGCAAGAAAAGGAAGGCAGGCCACTGTTAATGGGAGTGATTAGCACTGTAATTCAGCAAGCATCATGATTACCTTCGATAACTACCTGCGAGATAGAGCTCCATCGCTGGGTCACCACCCCCTGGCACTGGCCCTGATTTCTCAGCTCCAGCCTGGCTTGCTTGCTGAGGAAATTCTGAGCCCACTTGACCTGCCCAGAGCCTAATGAGGCTTTGGAAAACCACAACAAACAGGACATGAGACAACTGCAAATAAGGTAGGCGTGTGGGAGCCAGGCTGAACACAACCCCCACAGAGGACCGTAGAAAACGATGTACAACAGCACACGATAAGCCTGTGCGCATCATATGAAGAGAGATGCCAAAACAAGAACTACTCTTCATTGCTTTGCAAGTGTTTACAAACATGGTGTAGCATGCACAGACAACGACTGAGGGACTCTTCACAGGAGCAATGGAAAGTGTTTCTGCAGGGCATGATAGGAATATTAATACAAAAACAAGTGAAACATTCACCAGCTTATACTGAGCATAAATGCAAAGGCTGTCCATGGTGCTAAAATAGCACTGCAAGTAGAAGATAAAATTTGCAGATAATTTATTGTTATTGCAGGGTGATAAGAAAGCAAACATTGTACTATAGGTTCTCTTCAACACAGGCAATGAGGCAAAAGACCTACAAAGACATTAAATTTGTAGCATTATCAGAGAAACTGAATGCTACCAGGTTCAAGCATATCTGCCTGCTCTTTCTCTTAAGAAGGTGCACTTCTGGAATGGCAGTTCAGATTTTTCAGGAGGTAGGTGAAATTTCAAAGGACTAAACACCAGAGGAACTATATAGTCCTACCACAGTTTCATAATTTATGCCTTTATAAGTCTTCTTCCACTTCTTTTTCTTTTCTTCTAGAAAAATAACATAAAAAAGAGAACACTTCCTAATGCTGGGATTGGGCCATATAACCTCCAAAATCAAATAACCTTACAACCTCTTTTAGCGTTTATTTCTACAATAGTTACAGGGGAAAAATTACTGGGGAGTTAACTGATGCCATTTATGCTGCCTAAATTATCGCCAGGGTTCTGGTTTGTTACCTTATAAAATCAGAGCACAAATTGAGTTACCTGTTTTTAAACCTTGTGGAAAGCATTATTTCAAGGGATTATCATTTGCAATCATTTATTTCACCGAAAAATTCAACAATTTGATAGTATGGGTTGAGAATGACAAATACAGAAATAATCTGCTTTCTTCTTTGGGAAAAGTAGTGAAAACACAGCAGCAGATAGTTTTGAAAAGGTGAGAGATACTGAGATGCCAGTTCTAAAATTGTCAGACCCAAAACTGAATAAACATGTTTAAATACTCTGTATTGGAAATTAAATGTCACAAGAGAGAAATGAAGCCAGCAAGTTATTTGTCTGTGAGGTAGCATAGTACCTTAAAAGCATTGATTTGTAAAACTGTTCAGCGTTCATGGGTTGTAAGTCTTAACAGATAGCCTGGAGCTTGAACACTGCTGAGGTGCTGTAGCAGAAAGCAGAGAATTAAACGGGCTGTAAACAATTCAAGGGGCAGTTTGGAGTCAATGTCTTAACAAAATAGAGTCAATATTGCAGATTGGTGGTTTGTAGATCAATGGGTGTGAGCAAAAGCAAAATGCCACTTGCCCAAAGAAAGGAGGTGGTTTTGGCCTTCGTCCATTTATATAAAAACTATATAACTTTATGAGAGGCCAGTCTTAGCTGAAACTTCCCATAACCTGATTAGTGCCATGGTCAAAAGGCACCTGGCAGACTCATCATATATTGAAAATACAGAGATAATTTTTTCTTCAGCTACAAATGGATGCAAATTGAATGTTAGACTCTAATAGTCTCTGGGGACTTGCAGAGTGAAAAAATAGATAAGAGAAACTGAAATAAAAGTGCCTGACAGGATTTTTCATTTCTGAGCACAAACAGTACTTCATGAAGGGTAACAAGATTGCAAAGGGACTGTTGTGTTATAATAGGTTGCTTCATGGTTTCAAGACTTTAATTTCTTGGCTGGACACAGTAGAGATGAGCTGGCAACATCTCTTGCGAAGTCAAGAAAGAAAAGTCAAAAGCAGCATTGAATCCATGTGGCCACAAGAGCTGGGATAGCCAGAGGCAATGAATTGGTCACCATAGCCGATGGTCTGCTCCAGGGACTGGCAGATGCAACAAACACATACTGCACGGACTGCCTGAATGCCACAGGGGAGCTTATAGATAGTCAATGTTGCATGGAAAGATGTTTCACGGAAGCATGACTAGCTTTGGGCTGGGAAAGATGGGGCAAGTCTCCAGTCTACAAGGACTAAGCTTCTCCTGGAGAAAATGTGGGCCACAGACAGCATAGCTACAACTTTTTTTATGAGCTCTGGACTTGGGCTGCAGAGCAGAGCTCGAATGGATCCACATCGTGGACACGTCATCATGTCCACATCACGCCTGGGACAGCTTGGGATAGCGTAAACCCAGACACCTTTGCTTGCAGCTGCAGCCACTGGGTGATTGCCTATGAACCTGCTCATGCATGTTCATAGGTCTGTTTTCAACATGATTGAAATATAATTAAAGTAACAACACTAAAATGCATTCAGGAAATGATAAAATGTAGAGGCAAAACCCTCTTGTAATAGTAAATGATAAAGCATTTATTTTCATAGGTATATTATTTTCTTTCAAGTTAAATGTGGCCATGGGGAAATAATTACTGATATACAGATACATATTTTATTAAAGTGTTATTAGTTTAAATTTGCCAGCTTTTTATCAAATTTATAACCATGCAGATACAGTTTGCATTTTATTTACAGAAACATATTGATTTTGCTGGTTCCTAAAAGGCACTTGGAAGACACAGTAATGGAATGGGGAGCTGCTTTTCCTTGCAGATCAATTAGTGTGAATTTCATGGACTGCATAAAATGGACACATTTACAAAACTCAGCATATTCTCATGGCTTCTCATGCAGCAGCAGCAGCCCCCAAGCCACTTAGCACTAGCTACTTGCTGGAAAAGCTAGCGAAGGAGTGAGCCATCAAGCACAGTTTTCTGGCAGGCTGTTACAGAGTCTAACTGAATTAATTCTGCTGATTATACCACCTGCAGTATTTACTTGATGAAATACACGCGACCAAAGCTGCTGCACAAATCGCTCTTCCGAATGCAGCGCTCATCAGAACAGATGCCCAGGTTTAGTGATTGGCAGAGGTCAGCCAGCACTGCAGAGGTGGGGACTCATTTGCTTAATTGTTCTTCCTTGTTTTCTCCAGCCTGACATATATTTTGTGCATAAATAGGCTGAATTATTCTTGTGAAATACTAGCTGAGAAGTTTATATTCTTTTTTTTTTTGTTTACCAGATTGTTTGACCAGATTGGTTCACACAAATCACACAAATGTCTTTGGTTTGTTCAATGAATGTTAATTTCAATTATCTTTCTGATCACTTTGTGTTACCGTCTTGTGATTGATCATTAAATTTGCATGGTAACAATTTTTATGCTTGGCTAGATGACAGAATTCGATAATTTTGTGAAAAAAATTATTAAAAAATGAGATTTTACAACTGAATTATTCAAAATAAGAGCTACTGAATGCTTTAAACATTGATCACAGCAAAACTTTTGGCAGTGCCATTAGACTTTCTACTGAATTGAATATTTTCAGAAGTTTCTGATGTTCTCAGATTTTTGAATGTAATTAAAAATACAAGTCAGGGGTTTTTCTTCAATTTAAAAAAAAAGGAAAGTAAAATCCCCAGTCCTCAAAATCATGATTCAGGAGGGAAACCATGCTGCTTCACGTGAATTGTGGTTCATTTGACTGCTGCCTGTCTTCTTTTCTATGAAGTGATCACCTCAAACTGTATATCTCCCTTCATGCACTATGAACAAGACTTGAATGCCAGCTCAGCAAATGGGAAGACTGCAGTATTTGATAGGAAATAAGAGACAGACAGGGAGTCCAGCACAAAAAGGAAAATGACAGAGACTGAAAAAAAATAGGAACTGTTAAAGCAGAATTTTCTAAATGAAGTATAACATTTTATAAAACATCAATGTTTTTATAATGTTTTCTATTATTTGAACAGCTCTGACAATGAAATTAGTTGCATATTTTGCTTTCACGATCCTGTGACTAGCATTTGACAAATGAAGTGGTTTAATTTTAATGGTGTTTATTGATTATACCTCAGACCTGAGAACAAAATAGAAGATATAAGTCTACTTGGATATGTATAAATTTCTTGAAACATAGGCTAAAAGACTGATGTTGTGCTGTCTCATCTATGTGTTTTCTCTGCATTCATTCACATTGACAATCTTCAGGTGCTTATTGCTTGGGCATTTAAGCCACGTCTATGACCTTCTCAGGGTAGCTTGGATTTTCACATCCCGTCTGTCTATGGCTTCGATTTATGTTGATATCTTCTTACTGTAAAAGCACAGTTATGTACATGCCTGCTTCAGGATGATGGACACTTGTATCTATTCTTGTACCTATGAGCAAAATATGAGCTCACATGGTCTCCTTGCAGGTGCTCATGGAATAGCTCAAAAACCTACATGCATCTGATCCTTTTTTCAATAACTTGGCATGCAATTGAATTTGGGTCCTAGCACAGTAGAAAACAACACTTTAAACAGAGATATTGCTCCAGTCTTTGGCCTGGTGTTTGCTTCTGATTACCTTAGCAATTGAATATGTTTTCTCCAAGGTGTGGGAAGTCTTTGACAGAAATTTTGAGTGGAGTTGATTTGCCAGAGAGCACCAAGCTATTATGTCACCTATACAATCCCTATAATGTTAACGTAATATTTAATTAATATCGATGACAAATAGATTAAATAATTATTAGTTATTTCACAGGATTAATTTATCCTTTATGAGAAAAGCACCACAGAATTATTTGATAATCTATTTTTCTAACATTTTTATGTCTACAAAAGACAGTCATACATCGCTTATACATCAAAAGGACACTAGATTCATGGTTATTTTGCAACATTAAAAAATTGCTTGTATTATATACAGACCTCTTTGGTCTCGTGATCATCAGATAAAGAGGAAGAGTGCTTTTGAAGAGAAGATGGCCCTAAAATGCTCTAGTTTGTCACAGTTTTGTTCACTTACATGTGGCTTTTCCAATTATGTATGATATGTGGAATTGTTGCTATCTTACTTCAAACAAATTTCATAGAATTAAAAAATAATTAATTATCATTCTGAGGTACTAACAAGCTCTGACATACGACTTTTAAAGATATATCTACCACAGGATATATCTACTAAAATTCTGGTGAGCATAACTATGATTTTTGAGGTTATGAATTTGGAAAAAAATTTTTTAAATCCAAATTTTACTTTACCTTATTTATTCAAAGTTGTTTTCCTTTCCTTCCTGCTCTTCCTCATCTCAATTACATAATCTTCACAGTCCATTTTTTCAAATCTTTCTCAAGAAATATTCTCAGCCACAACATATATGAACAAGACATTTGAGTAATAGTGAGATGGAGAGTACTAAGTCAGCAAATTAACGAGGTTGAGACAATTATTTTTTCCTTAGAATTTACCACATCTTAACACTCCTAAAACCAAGAGAGTGTATATACATATACTTACTTTCTGTGATATCCATGATATTGCTCCTTGCTTTGTCTGAGCAATGCAATATACCTGCTAAGTTTGGTATAGAAATAACTGGCAAATAAATATTTCTCCTCTGAAATTCTGTTGATCAGTCTGGCATTTGGGAAAAAAATACTTTTTTAATGTGAAGATACACCCAGAATATTTTTTTCTGAGAAAAGCCAAATAAACTTTGGCTTGTTTTTTGCTACTTGACTGGTCAGGCCAATGCTGGTCAGGCCAATGCCTGATCTTTGTGTCTGGTTTCTCTTTAAAGGCTTCAGTGAAATTGATGAGTATCTATTGGAATTTCATTGACTTGTAAATCAACATTTTAAAAGGACTGATGATTTGTTTAGTTATTTAAACCATCTTTGATACTTTAAAAGGCACCAGATGAGTCTGATCAAAGACATTCTTGTGGAGGGCAGCATTGAAAACTCATGAAAATTAGTTTCCTTTATACTCTTGTATTTCTTCAGAGTGAGGAATGTTATGGACTTTTACACTGAGGTTGTTTTTTTTTTGAGACAGGAAAAGAAACTTTTAAGAAGCCCTTGTCCTTTTGTCTTATAGACTTGCAGTCAAGATAACAGGTGAGTAACAAAAGCCCCAGTAAAACGCTGGAAGTGCAGCTGGACAGCATACTATATGTCATAATAACAACTTTATATAATTATAATTATATTGGAGGACAATCAATGAGTTTCATATGTGTCGTAATTTAACCCGGCAGCCAGCAACTAAGCACTAGACAGCCATTTGCTCACCTCTCCTCTTCCCCCTCAGTGGGATGGGGAGCAGAAATGGACAAAAGGGGAAACTCAAGAGTTAGATAAAGGCAGTTTAATAAGACAGTAAAGTAAATGCTACTGCTACTACTGCTACTACTATTAATGATAATAATAATTATAATAATGAATAAACAAAAATAAACTATATACAATACAATTTTTCTCACCACCCAATGACTGATTCACAGCCGGTCTCCAAGCAGCAATCACATAATGCCAAACTCGTAAATTTTTTTGCGCAATTCCTGAAAAAGTTTGAATTCCCGGAAAAGTGAGGATTCAAACTCACAGAAACGAGAAGAGCTCAGAAACTCCTGACCCCAGGCCAATACACATTCATAAACTGAGAATGACATCTATAGTATGGAATATTTCCATTGGCCACCTTGGGCTAGATGTCTGGCCGTGCTCACTCCCAGCTCCTGCACACCTGCTCATTAGCTGAATATAGGAAACTGGAAAAAATCCTGGATTTCATAGCAACAATTGAAAAGATCAGTGTTATCAACATTCTTCTCGTACTGAATCCAAAACACAGCAGCTACTGGGAAGAAAACTAACTCTATCCCAGCTGAAATCAAGTTTTATATTCTTGTCTGAAAGCAAGATAATAAATAATCTTTAACATTAAATTAGTACAAGCTCAGTACAGTTAAAAAGTAACAGGCTATTTCAGGATTTGCTGCTTTTTCTCCTTTTCTACTCTCTTTCATTATTTGAGTCTGTATGGCATGGGATTAGCAGTACAATTCCTAAGAAAACACACTTTCTCTATCTACTTAAAATTTCACAGTGCTGCATTTTTAATTAGTTTACTTCGTATTAGTGGGATAAATATTGTTCAAATTTATATTGTAATGAAAAAACATATTTTCCATACATGGCAGAAATGCTTAATCTTAAATTACTGAAAGCTGGTTCTTATCATGGCAGCAGAGCAGAGAAAATGAGGGAAAACTAGCACTTATGCAGTGTTAAAGAAACCTTCTTGGATGTTTAGATGTTCCTTTTCCTGACCCCGATTGTATGAATAAGTCAATTCCCTCAGAAGTGGTTCTTCTTTGGAAGAATGTTTAAAATAGAGTTAATTGGTATATGAATTGCCATGTGATATCTTGCATCTGATTTTTCTCTTTTAAATTCTGTCCAAATTTGCACGTATGGGTGAAATAATTATAGCTAAAAAGGAAAGTAGTTGAGTGAGGAAAAGCAGATCAGAATAATTATTTACACTTGAAACTTAGACTAGGAATGCATAACACTACCCATTCACTTCCTCTGCTACATTTCTTCTTAAAATTATTGTGCATTTATTGAATTTTACACATAGATCATTAATGTAATGCCCTTAATTTATGCCCCCTATCTCCTCTTCCATTTTGCACTACAAGGTTGTTTAGGAGAAATATAAAATTGATATGAAGATTGTTTTGAGGTGCTGAGTTAAGCCACTCAGAACAGCCTATGGATCCCATTATTCCACTGTGCATAGCACAGAACAGCTGTCAATCTTAGGTTGACAGCTTAATCTGCTACTTTAGGGTCAACCACTTCTTAATCTGCACAAAAAAAATCCCAAGACTTTTTCTTATCTCACTCCATTTATATTGTATTATTCGGCCTCAGCCTGTTCTACGTGACACAGTCCAGGCTAAGTCAAACTCAGCGACTACAGAACAGTCCCTACTGATAAAAATGGAAACACTTTCGCCTTGTGATATGTTTTTTTAGTTTTTTATGTATTTTGGAAAAAAAATTCCATCCCTTCTCTTTTGGTACTGCTCTTACCTCAGTGCTTTCATTTGTCTAGAAATTGTTGGGAGAAAAACATGTACACCTTTACCCGTCCCTGGCTATTCCCACACTGCAGCTGACAACATGTGTAGCCCTATCCTGCTGAAAGCCGGAGAAGTCAACCAGAGTGTTTCCTGATGACACAGGAAGCCAGGCAGAAAGTGCCCGCTTTTCACTGTCTGCTCTGCTTGAAGAATTGCTATATCCCAGGAGAGAGCATGTATATATATACACTCCTTTGGTTTTGTGGGCTTGCTTTCAATCCTCTGTGTGCTCTGACTTGTGACTTGAAGCAGACACTGGCTAGAAATCAGAAGTCCTCCTCTTCTATGAATCCATCTATAATTCTATACAAATTATCAAACCTGAAAAATTAAAAATACTCTGTCATTGTGTTTTCCACCCAAATCACCTCAGGCCTCAAAATGAACTTCAAAGTAGTTCCAGAGGTCCAAATCAGCATATATCGTGGATTTTCTTTTCATCTAGAGAAATGAAAGCTGTGTCAATTCCTCCCAGTGCCTAAACAGAGCAGGAAACAAAAGGAGCATGAGAAGGTGGAAAGAGACATCTGAAGAGTACCTCTCCTGCAAAGGGTTCTGGCAGTCCAAACCCTCAGAAACACTGGAGTAAAACTGCACTCAGATTTTCACTGTCAGACCCTGAAGTCAAAGACCTGGACCCAGATTTTCAAAAGTACTCAATAATTCTGAAAGTGCTAGAAAGGATTTGGATTTCTACAAAGTGCTGAGTGCCATTCCTCCAAAAATCAATTGCCTCTACAGTGTTTCAAGCCAGGCATATAAAACACAAGAACTCCAAATCACTACTTGGTCTTAAAAAGTCTTGGCTCTGAAGCCTGTCAAGTCAGCACCTTCTTTGCCTACTTGTAAAAGCAGCCAAAGAAAGGAAATAGATGAGCCATCAGCTCTGAGCATAATTTCTACTGATTCAGTTCTTAGTTCATGAGCTAGCTGGAAGGAAAAAGGGGAAGCATATGAAGAGAATGTTATAGTCCTCACAAGACAATTTCCAAATGCTTTTAAAACAACAAGTAAAGCATTTGTTGGAGGAGTAGTTACCCCTTCTGTACACTCGTAAGGATGAGGAATTAATTAAATTTTAATTACTAAATACATAAAACCAGTATATTAATTAAGTGGTTTCTAGTTGCAGTAAATGACACATCAGCAATTTTTTTGATATCTTATTTCACTGATGACAGCCAGTAATGGGCTTTCAGGCTCAGTGTAGGCTCAGAGCAGCAGGTTGGGAAAAGCAGCCAAGAAATCTTCTGACATTAAAAAGCAGAGCTCTGTCACTAATTATGTTAAAAGTCAAGTTTGCAAATCCAAATAGATAGTCTGGGCAGCAAAGTGAATGCGGTGAAAATCATAACCCAAGACAATGGGGAATGAGACTCTACCATAAACCAGGAATACAATCCCAGTCTTCCCTGGACAAAGGCAGGTGCTCCAAATTGAAATCATAGTGGCTAACAAAGTACAGTTTGGTGGAGGACTACCTTCTCAAGTTCACAGTGAATGAAGTGCTACAAGCTGGATGTGAAAACCAAGGGAGACATTTGCCGCTTTTTGTGTTAGACCATACCCACCTCATTGTGTAGGCTAAGATTCTTGGTAACTCAACTTACTCTGGCCTGACAGAGTATGGTGGATTTCTCTGGTTATATTATAACTGTATCTCACACAAGAGACTTGTCTATCTCTCTAACATGTGGTGCAAACACTTTTTAAAGTGTTCATATACATACCTGTCAGAAAAGTTTTACTTTTGCAAGAAATCTTGCCTTTTTTTTTTTGGCCCCATACACTTTTTTTTTGTCTGCAGCTCTAGTGAAGCCTTAAAAGATGTTCCTCAATAAACTCAGTAGCTGACATTGAACCCAGAAATTCCATGGAAGTCTTGCCCAACTGCTCACCACAAGGATTTGAAGTTAAACAAGCAGACTCTAAGCAAACTTCTGATCATGCAGAAACATGTTTGTTCAATTGCCAGACCTCAGCCTGGAGACACACCAGAGCATCACAGAGCTCCCTCAACTTCTGCTTGCTCCTGACACAGCGCTCCAAATCACAGTTTTAATCCCTACATCTCTAGATAGTTTGAGCTTTCAGCCTTTCATTTTGTGTCCAGTCTGTCAGCTAGAGTTACCTAGGACCCCAGTAAGGAGCCTTTTCATTTTCTGTGTTTGAGTGCTGACAGCTGGACATTTCTTGAGTTTCTTTGTTGTCCCACCTTGCTGTTCCACCAGAATTTAGGACCACTAGGGAATTCCGGCCTGAGAGTGTCCAACTTTTCCTCACTTCTCCAAAAGCAGAGCCCAGCTGCCTTACGCAGGCATATGGGTCCGCTAGGCAATAGAGCCCTGTTCAGACACTTGGGGATGAAATCCACAGCAGCGCAAGGATTGAGTAGGGAGATATCCAATTCAACCAAAAACAGTGCTTGAAAGGAAGAGTATTTGAACTCCAATTCCATTTGAAGGACATGTGACTTGGAGCTCCTGGGTCATAAATACATCTGCAGCTGATGACAGCACTTACAGTGACTACTTTCTACAAAATGTCTTAATCATTAGCACATTTGTTCTTTTACCAGAGGTAATTCAAACCTACAGATTTCAGGAGAGTAGTCTGGACAATACCAAAAGGGAAGCTCTATGGGGTCACTCTATCAGTTGTTGCTGTTTATTGATCTGCTGTCTATTTTTTCAGTTGGCCTTTTGTCACTGCACAGTCAATGAGCTGATTCCAAATCTTCTGGAAACAGAAAAAAATAAAAGGAATCAGAACTGCAGCTCCATGGTTCAAACTGCTCCTAGTAGGTGGCATGCAGCTGGGTTTTGGCCATCACTGCTCTGATTGGGTGAGATGTTTTTACTGAAAAAATTAGATTTTGTGAATAGTGCCCAGGGATGTCTAAAAGACTGCAGTAAAATGTAAATTCTGTAATTCCCCTTGTTTCTTCAACAGCTTATGTAACAAGGGTCCCAGTAAGTTTTTCTTCTTCTTGCTAGGTGACTGCTTCTTAAAATAATTCAGACTGTGGAAATCTAGACTCACTGGCCTTTCTCACTAAGCTTTCATTCTCTCTGCTTTCTATAATCTGACATGTGCCAGAAACCTGTCAATTAAATATAAAAGCTGGACTACGTAACCATGTTGAAACAACAAAGCACACTTTACATGGATAGGAAGATCAATTTTTTTTCAGTGGTGTCATGGTTTAACGCAGCAGCCAGCAACTAGGACCAGACAGCCGCTCACTCACCCATCTCCTCCCCCTGCAGTGGGATGGGGAGGAGAAAATGGAAAAAAGGTAAAACATGTGGGATGAGATAAAGAGAGTTTAATAAGACAACAAAGAAAATGCTAATACTAATAACAATGAGTATGCAAAATAAGCTATACATAATACAAATTTTCTCACTGCCCAACGATCAGTTGCATAGCCAGTCCCTGAGCAGCAATCGTGGAACCCATGGGTCTCCCAGAGCTCAAGAATTTCATGAATTTTGCAAATTTCATGGAACTTGCCAAATTCACAGGAAAAAAGACCAAACTCATAGAAAAGTTTGGACTCCCATAAAAAAAGGATTCTTGCCCCCCAGCCAATCCCCATTAATAAACTGAGTATGACATCTATATGATGGAATATTTCCATTGGCCAGCTTGGGCTAGCTGCCTGGCTATTCTCACTCCCAGCTCCTGCAAAGCTGCTCGTTAGCTAAATGTGGGAAACTGGAAGAAGTCCTTGATTTCATAGTAACAATAGAAAAGATCAGTGTTATCAACAGTCTTCTCGTACTTAATCCAAAACACTGCAGCTACTGGCAGGAAAATTAACTGTATCCCAGCCCAAATCAGGACAAATAGTAAACAAAAATTTTATTTTTAACTCATATTCTTGATTATATAAAATATAATTTTGAAAGAAAGGGCAAATTTTTCTGAGCTTTCTAAAAAATTCCACTGGCTTCAAAGCTTGTTCTTTCCCTAAACGAAGGACAAATGTCTCCACATTGGTAAATTGCATTTAATGAGATAAAAATCCAAATAATCTATGAACGAAACCTATTCTGTCCTTACAATATCAATCAAATACATGGGAAAAGGTTTGTAATCAGCTTTCTCAGGATGGGGAAATAAGAACACCAAGTCAATGAACCTGCAGAAGCACATGAAGGCATTAGCATGATGCAGTCCAAACTCAGGTGCTCACCTGCTAATCACTTTTCCAGGACAGGCTGGGGTCTGCCACAACACATCCTGTGGCCAATCACCTGCTCTGTGTGGCAATGGCCGATCTGCACTTTTCAGCTTGCACGTGGCTCGGCACTGTGCCCAACATCACCTGCTGGGGCATGTGGCTCTGTATGAGGTCTCAGAACATGCAGCACAAACCTGAACATTGGTCACATCCCAAATTTACCTTCAGTCAGGCAACACCTGCAACAACAGCTGAGGAATGTGAGGCTGATCTGAGCAAAGAACTTGGGCACTTGTGCGCTGCAGTGGTTTATCTGTCACTCCAAAATGTCCACAAGGCCACAGGCTTTAAAGTAGCTGCTACCACTGCCACAGCCACTTCGGAGCTCTCACTCTACACTTTGCATGGCTTTCTGAAGAGCTACAATAGCCTGCTCAGTGTATCACATCAGAGACTGTTTTACCTAGCTTTCATCCTGTAGTTGAAACATTTGCTCAGTAAGAGACTGGCAAGGATATGCTGTTATGTTGACCTCCGGCTTTCCCCGACGCCTTCCAGGAAGATAAGAAATACTCGTGTGGTTCCTGAAAAATACCCACCATCAAGCACTGGATACGAATTAGACATTTTTACACAAACAAAATTTCTGCATTGCACTTCTGGCAATTTAGCTGTACATGTCTTAAAGGATTCAACCTGACATTAGAAATGAATGTAAAACAGCTGGGCAATTGATATACCTCTGCCATGTGAATACCTCATGATCAGACCACACTTTTCTGCATATTTTTTCTGTCATATGAGGCGGGAATAATAAAGCAGAGCTTCTGCTAACATCACAACTCACTAGAAATGAGACTACAGATAGTGTGGGAGTCTTCCTCTCCTGAGGGGAAATTGGGTCTGAAAGGAAATCTGGGAATAGGCCAAAGATATGTTAAGGTAATGTATCATGTGAGAAGAATGTGGACGCCTTTCCAACACATCCGTTACCTATTCTGTCTTATTCAGAAAAGGTGAAGAGACCTGTCCATCTCTAATCAATACCCTAACATTCACTAACTGGAACAGACTGGATCACATCTAGAATTTCTGTATGGAGCCCACACTATCTTTCTTCAGACTGCTCTGAGCATCATCCACTATATCAACAAGAAACAGGTAAATTGAAAGCACATGGGACATGATAAACCTCTTTGTCTACTGTGCCTGGCAGGACTCCAGGTGAATCATACGCTAAATACAATAGTGATTTGTTCTCAGGAGTCTGTGGCCACAAAGCTCCTTGAGTGAGGAAGAACATTATCAGCTTAACAAGCAATACTTATCTCTGATTAGGTTGCTGCTAGAATTTTTAAGTTGCATTTTCAAGTACTTTTTCTTTCAAATGAAGGACAAAGTATTAAAACACACATCAAAGAGTTGACTTGTTTCCATCCCTCACTTTAAACAATGTGCAAATCCCGCTCCTCTTTTCCCGGAACTCCTGTGTTTCTAACCTGGTCCATACCTGGTCCTTACTTTCTTTATTGACTTGCTTTATCTTGTCCTTGGGACTCAATGGAGAAATCAAATTGAACTGAGGGTTTGTTAGTAGTATGAAGTGAAATCGTTTTCTAGAAGAGAGAGCTTCTTAAAGCGAAGATATAAAGAGTACGACCATCACTGCTGGGCAAAATGAGCTAGAATCAGGGATAGTTGTCTTAATGCTGTAAAAACAGGGCATCAGCTGCTTTCAGTCCTGCTTTTGTTAGCAAAGGTATGCCCAGGAGTTCACAGAGAAATAGATATGTGAGTTCTCCAACAAGATATTGATTGACACTGCTTAACTGCTCTGAATTTATAGAGCAGAAGGGGAAGCCACATCCTGCAGAAGTGTACATCAGTAGGTGTTTCATTCTCCATTCTTCCTGCTTCTGAGAGGCACAGCAACTCCCATGCGTTCCCTGGTGGGCTCAGGGGAACTATCAATGAAAACCCAGTGCCTCACAGTTCACTTTCACTGCATTTCATTTGTTTCCTTGCCTGGGAAACCTAAGTCACTGGCACCGGTGAGTGTCCTTCAGGAAGTATGAGACCCTCAAGTGTCTTAACTCCTCCTGCAGGCAGTATTTTCCAACCAGTTATTTATTTCCTTCGTCAGGACCGGGAATCATTGGCAGTATATGCAGCTTTGGTCAGTCCAATAGTTTCTGAGAAATCACTCACTAAGTATTCCCCTGTACCTGCAGTATCATCTCATGTAGTGTACAACTCAGAGCATGTCCAATAGCCTGATACGCATTGCAGTTCAATGGTGACTTACCCTCAGAGCACGACTCTGTGGTGAGCATTTTTGTCGTATGCAGCTACAACCTTATGACTAGCCTGTGCAAGGAGTAGGGACTTTGTGAGCTAGGAGAGGAGAAGATAAATGTGATCTATCAAAACAAGTGAAAAAGCATGTTGACAACTTACAGGAGCCTTCATACCTGGGTGTTCCTCATTAGTAAACAAACTGACATAATAATTTAGATAACAATATTCACCTGCTCCTGTGACTATGGTCTATGTCACTGTGGAAGGTCATGATGAAGGTTATGTTAAGCTTCACAGAATCACACAAAATCACAGAATGGTAGGGGCTGGAAGGGAACTCTGGAGATCATCTAGTCCAACCCACCTGCTAAAGCAGGTTCACCTACAGCAGGCTGCACAGGACCACGTCCAGGTGGGTTTTGAATACCTCTAGAGAAGGAGACTCTACAACCCCTCTGGGCAGCCTGTTCCAGTGCTCCGTCACCCTCAGACTAAAGAAGATCTTCCTCATGTTCAGACGGAACTTCCTGTGCTTCAATTTCTATCTGTTGCCCCTTGTTCTGTCAATGGGTACTACCGAAAAGAGTTGGCCCCATCCTCTTGTCACCCACCCTGAAGATATTTGTAAGCATTTATAAGATCCCCTCTCAGCCTTCTCTTCTTCAGGCTAAACAAGCCCAGCTCCCTCAGTCTTGCCTCATAAGAGAGATGCTCCGGTCCGCTGATCATCTTTGTAGCCCTCCTCTGAACTCTCTCCAGTAGTTCCTCATGTTTCTTGAACTGGGGAGCCCAGAACTGGACAGAGTACTCCAGAGGGGGCCTCACTAGGGCAGAGTAGAGGGGGAGGAGAACATCCCTCGACCTGCTGACCACATTCTTAATGCACCACAGGATCCCATTGGCCTTCTTGACAACCAGGGCACACTGCTGGCTCATGGGTAACTTGCTGTACACCAGCAGTCTCAGGTCCCTCTCCACAGAGCTGCTTTCCAGCAGGTAAGCCCCTAACCTGTACTGGTGCATAGGATTGTTCCTCCCCAGGTGCAGGACCCTACACTTGTCCTTGTGGAACTTCATCAGGTTCCTCTCTGCCCAACTCTCCTGTCCAGGTCTTGCACAGCTGTCCAGTGCATCAGCCACTCCTCCCAGTTTTGTGTCATCAGCAAACTTGCTGAAGGTACGCTCTAACTCTTCACGCAAGTCATTGCTGAAGAAGTTGAACAAGATTGGGCCGAGTACTGACCCCTGGGGAACACCACTAGCTACAGGCCTCCTACTAGACTCAGCACCACTGATGACAACACTCTGAGTTCTGCCATTCAGCCAGTTCTCAGTCCACCTCACTGTCCATGTATCCAGCCCACACTTCCTGAGCTTGCCTGTGAGGATGTTATGGGACACAGTGTCAAAAGCCTGGCTGAAGTCAAGGTAGACAACATCCATGGCTCTTCCCTCATCTACTCAGCCAGTCATGCCATCATGGAAAGCTGCCAGATTGGTGAAGCCAGATTTCCCCTTGGTGACTCCATGCTGACCACTCCTGATAACCTTCTTTTCCTCCACTTACTTACAGATGACATCTAGAATGAGCTGTTCTGTCACCTTTCCTGGGATGGAGGTGAGGCTGACCAGCCTGTAGTTCCCTGGGTCCTCCTTCTTGCCCTTTTTGAAGACTGCAGTGACACTGGCTTTCCTCCAGTCCTCCAGCACTTCTGCTGTTCTCCAGGACCTTTCAAAGATGATGGAGAGTGGCTCAGCAATGACATCTGCCAGCTCCCTCAGCACTTGTGGGTGCATCCCATGAGGGCCCACGGATTTGTGGGTGTCCAGTTTGCTTAAATGTTCTCTAACACAATCCTTCTCAACCAAGGGAGGGTCTTCCTTTCTCCAAGCTTCCTCTCTTACCTTATCCTGGGGACTGGGCTTCCTGAGGGCAAGCGAATAAATTGGCATAATCAGAATACATTGTCTTCATTACATGGAATTTATAAGTGCACCATTGTTTTTCATGAGTTTCCATGAATCACCAGTCCTCCACACTGCACAGAGAATGATCTTTTGTTATTCTTTCTCTGAGAATAAAGCCAAACACTTTATATCACATTCTGAACTTAATATAATCCTCATTTATTTCTATCTGTATCAATATCAGTATTTCTGATGTTTGTTACCCATAGAAAGATCCAGACTTTGGCATCGACTAAATTGGAAGCTGGAATCTAAAATGTGAATCGTCCTAATCTGGCACTGATTAACATCTCCACACATATAACCTAGGAAATGACAGAGTAATGCTTTCACTCTTTGCTTTAAAAGAGATGAGCCTAGAGCGTAGCTGCAGGTCACAGGAGGTCTCCAGAAGCACTGCCTCAAGTAAAGGAATGCAAAAACTGCAAGGACCAAAGAGGTTGAGTACAGCTAGTATATAGTAGACCTTTGAAAATTCAGATGGGATTGCCAGCCCTAAAGTTAATTTTATAGTGAAGACAGGATTATAATTTTTCAACAAGACCCAAAGTCTTGCTGAGTCCAAGACTCTGGATTAAAAATTTAGTGGGTCTGAATAAAGGTCTCTGTTGCTTAGTGTCCTGTTAGGGAACCATAACTTCTAGCAGATGCCTGGAGAAGACAGAAGCCCACATATGTATAATATTTCTGTTTAATATCTCTAGAAAATCTTTGCTAGCTCAGGAAATCCCTGTATTTCTATGTACTTTGCACAGTGTCTATATGTTTTTAGTGGATTTCTTTTCTGCAATTTATCCATTTTCCTCCTGAACCCATCTACAATTTGAAAAAACCACATTCTTCTATGACAAAGGCATCCACAAACATATCACTTGCTCCACAAAGATTTATCTCCTTTCATTTTTAACCACATTTCTTTCAGCTTCATAAAACACACTGAAATTAAAAATGGCTTTGTAGCAATGCTCCTATACTGGATGAAGTTTGCTAAATACTACTTGGTCCATTTATAATCTGAAGTTTTGTTCTTCCATGTTATAAATTGCCAATGCCACCAGTTTATTGACAACATATTTTTAAAGTATCTTGCTCACTGAACATTTTTTTTACAATCTCAATTCCTATATTTCTTAGAGGACTGTAAGTGGATAGAAACACCTGAAAAGAGTGAGCTTTGATCCTTAGAGTCCCAAACGCTAAACATAGTTAATGTCATTGCAACCATAAGAATGTTACTTCAGTCATCTGTGTGACTCATACTGCTTTTTCTAAAGACATGAATGATTTGAATATACTGTTGGCTGAGCTTTAAACTGATCAGCCTGAGGGGTATGTGTGTATACAGAAGAAAAATTATCTGTTAGAATAATATGAATGAAAGGGAAGGAGTGTAACTGTACCAATTTACATACGATGAATACCTGATTTATGCACAGTATTTGGATCAAAACCTGCTTTGATTTTCAGCCCAGACAGGAAATTGATTTGCATCAGTTTAACATAAGTTGGAACTTGACTCTATTTGTCTTCTGCTGGAAAATTTCAACACTCATTCACCAAGATACTGCACTAGCTATACTTATTATTGATGTTGCAAAAAGTTTTTTAAATAACAAAAATAGTAAACCTAACATTTTACCCTCATTTTGCACTCACGTACGAGAATCCACAATGCAAAGTGCATCCCTGAATCTAGCCTTTTCAGCTATTTTTTTTTGTTTTGTTTTGCTTTTACTGCTTTTTACTTTCTTTTAATAAAAAGCAGAATTTTAGTAAATGCAATATGCTGTGAGAATGTTTTCAGATTCTAATTTGGTAGCAGATGTTAAAATGAATATTTTAAAAATCCATAAAATGGTATTAAACAGCATCTTCTTTCTATTTACATTTCTAATATGATGCAATTTATGTTTTGGTAGCAGAAACTCTAACTATTACTATTCTGGGTTTAGAATCCTACACTCTGAGCTCACAGTCCAGTGTTGGTTGATAAACCCTAAGTTGTCTCATTTGAGGCAATGATGACTTTTCAACCTACAGAGGTATGTACAATGTAGTCTTGATATTTTGATAAAATTTCTGGATTCAGATGAGTAACTACAAGGACAACAGATCCCCATCCTCTTGGATCTTGCATGATGGATGCAGCAGGGCTTCAACTGTCTCTGCCTCTCTTAGATGTAAACTAAAAGAAAACTCTGAGTAGTTAGGCCTCACCAGTTTTCTGCTAGACCACATCTGCTGTCTTCCATCTAATTCATCTCTGCAAAGTAACTAAAAGTGGCCATTGAAAACTAACAGGTACAGTACTGCCAGCTGCAACTGATAAAACAATTCCCAGTGCTGTTATCTTAATTTTAGGTAAAAAGAAAAGATGACTTTGTGCCTATTTGCTAAGCATTGGTGTTGTGGGTCAAGTTTTCAAGCTTTCCTTTGCAAATCACATCATTGGCTGGAAACATAACAAAAGTAAAGGAATTGAATCAGATAAGTCAGGTTCTCTAAGCTCTTGACCTTTCAGTAAACTATCATTGTTATAAGGTTAAAGATAAACAAAGAAGTTAACCACTTTGCCAATATTAAGCATTATAACTCAGCAGACAAACAATCAAAGAATCACTCTCCACATAAGAAGACTATAGCCAGCTCTCTCTCCTCTCCTAGTACAGCAGTATTTTTGAGTCTGGAAACTCTAGCCATACGTCTATGTTCCTTAAGTTCCTTAAATTAATTTAAAAAGCAATTTTCTGGCTTTAGATAGGACTTTGCTTTGGATACTATCACTTTCTCTTTGCAGAGGCTGATTTTCATTCATATCTATTTTAATCTCAATACTGGCCCAGCTATTAGATGATGCTCTGGGGAAAGATCATTCTGTTTTAATTTGTTGCGGGAAACTTCTGGGAATCTGGTCCTCAGAATTGTCTTACATGAGACCTGGGATCAGGTGGATGTTGGAAGCCCTACATTTTTGAAACCTAGTGATGTCAAAAGGACTCTGGGCTAGAGCTTTGGCCACTTCCTTAAAAACACCTCTGAGTAAGTGCCTAAAATGTGTATTCATATTCCCTGGGATTCCACAGTCTTGCTTCGTACTCCCTCCTGGTCTGTATCTCCCCTTTGGTTTCTTTACTTGCCTCACTCTGCACTGTAGCAGCTTCTCTCCTCATAATATCACTTGCTCCTCCCAGGGACCGAACAAGCATCACCTCTCACTGCAAGGTATAATCTCAGCCAGTGCACAACCAGGAAGGGACTAAAGGAAGAGGCAGAGTTCCTCCTGTTTGCTCACATCCCTTTCATACAGCACACGGCCAGCAAAGCAACACCACAGACTCTGTCCAACACAGATGTATAGCTCTGCAGTTCCAAATGATATTCCTTGCCTGCCTTCTCTGCTGAGATCTCTGCACAAAGAGTTGTTCTTTCGAATACAGATTCATCAATATTTATCAGCTAGGTTACTGTCAAAGCAAACCTTGAAAAAAGTTTAGCCAGATGCTCCAATTGCCTTATGTTAGCAGTGAGCTCAAACACACAGCTGTTCAAAAAGTAAAAGGTATTTTCAGTGAGGCTATGATTTAGGCAGAATTGTCTTAAGGGATTTCTAAGCTCATGAGAAGCATGGCTTGTGTACATAACACAAGGGATTTGCACAGATAACACATAAATCTATTAGGAAGTAATGATAGCTTTGGCACATATAGTCAATCATGCAATGCCAAAAAAGCTGGTTACTGGGGGCCACAATATAAACATTTTGACTGTGGAGGGCTGACATCATGGAGGGAAAAAAGCATAAATCAAGCAGCAGTTATTCTATGATCTGCTTGAAGGCATATATGTACCAAGATGTGATAAAATTTACTTTCTTCATTCTCAACTAGCAAGGTTTTATTTCATTCTCATGCAACATTGTGTGGTAATTAAGTTGAAGCAGAGACTGGCATGCCTAGCTGGCAGAAACAGATTGTTTGTTTGGAAGATGCATTCACAAAATCAATATGAATCCATTTGGGAAAGTGGAGCAATTTAGAGAAATACCCACTGTCCTCATTTCAGTTCTGTGTGTTCACTGAAAACACATTGCAGAAAAAATTGGAAAGGCAATGTTCGTTAAACACCTACATTTAAGAACCTGCCAGACAACAGATTGTGTAGTTATTATCAAGCAAATTTTTGCCTGGGTTCAATAACTTCCTTCCCTTATACCAAGAAAGACTTTCAAGCAGTTTAAGCGAAAATACTTCATGTAGAATCCTGTCATAAATGCTTTGATGAGTTAAAGTTTATTCTTTAAACTTCGATTATATTCCTCCAACTCCATCTCTTCTTTGAAGAATATCTGACTTCAAGTCTGATACCAATTTCATCCTAGAAATTTTCAGAGCAGTGACTTGTGTAAAAAAAGATCTTTACAAGAGCCACACATATACAAAAACAAATTGGCATTGAGTAAAACTTCAGTTGGTATATATGAATATGCTCTTTCACTAGGCGTTGTTTGCCATTAGACTGAGTCCCAGCCTCATATTTTCTAGGGCACACAAGGATAAGGGCACAGCTTTACCATTATAAACAATAAATCTGTGTATTGGCAAGCCTATCACTAGGAAAAATTTGGCCACACGTGGCACAGGCACACAGCTGAACTTGTGTGAAGGCAGCTTGATCACACAAAACGTGGAGCTTTCAGTTGGATTTACATCAGCTGCAGGAGAACTTGGTCTACTATAATAAACCCTGCTAACCAACCAATTAATCTACTAGATTTTTTTAAAGAAAACTAAATCATCAGCATGAGCTCAAATTAAGTCAAGCAGTCACAATATTTTGATCCTGGTTGGAAGCCCTCAGATAGGATTTATTGCATGTCAAGCCATGGTTTAACTCTGGTGTTTCACAATAACCTGTCTTCAGCTGTGAAGGCAGCTTAATAAGTCCCTGTTCTGACAGCTCTACATTTTGCGTCTTATCCCTCTACCTTCCCTGGTTGTGCACCCAGACAACTTCATTGAGTGGCCATTGTATAAATGCAACTAGTGAACTGACCTGACCACTGAACTAAAAGTAGCCTGTCCTGCTAAGTCAGTTATTTTTCACAGAGATCCATGAGCCAGTTCACTCTATAGAGCTTAACAGCTACAGTGAGACAACGCACACCACGGAAGCACAGTGGGGGCAAACAGTTGAAGAGTGCATTTCTCACTTTGCCCACGAAAGACATTCAGTCCTTGGACACTCAGTCTCTATTTGCTAGCACAACACAGCGACAAGCAGCCACAGTCATAAAGCAGACTTCCAGCATGAGGTTTCTGTGACTGCAGGAGAGTTCTTCTCTTCATAGTCTTAAAAGCCACCCACCTGATTGCACTGCTGTCTATTTTTTTTGGTATTTCAAGGAATTCTTCAACCTATCATGTGTTTGGCTTTATGGGCATTTATCCTATTAAAGTTCAGCTGGGATAAGAGGAAGCCACCAGGATAATGTAAAGGCTCAGGAACTCCCCAGTACACAAGCACACATCTTACCTTCTTCCTTGTAGCAGCATAATCTTCTTCATCTATTTTTTCAGAACATGCCTCCTATGGTATTTACATAGGTTCCCTAACCAAGTAGATGCTGGAGCTATGACTTTCTTTTACCTGGTTGCTACCACTCCTGTGTCAGAGGATACCACCCACCACTGAACTAGCTGGAGGGATCATGACAGGAGGTTTCAGCTGCTGTTATTTGGGCAGTTTAAACTATGCACGTGGAGCATGTAGCGAAAGAGCATAGGGAAAGGGTTAGTGTTCATTCACACATTTTGCATGAACTCACATAAATTACTACAGGAAAGGACCCAGCTTTTTTCTTTTAAATGTCACAGATACTTTGATTAGAATTGCTGGGGCCTTAATAAAAACTTTGCTTCCATTACATAGTAAGCCACACTGAGCTACATAATGCAGTTGACTGGATGCGATGGGCTTGTGGATGAGTAAGGTGTGCTTAAAAAAAGAAGAAAGGCAGGATCTTGCTTGTGGGAAGAGGAAGTAGATTTGCACATTTTAGATGGCACAAAGTGGGTGATAAAAAGACTAGATGAATAGAGATACCTGCCAGGGAAAAAGAACAAAGTAAAATTATAAGAGTTCTGGGCCACCTTTACCTTACACAGATGCTGTGCAAAGCAATTAGAATCACAGAGTCATAGAATGGTTTGCATTGGAAGGGACCTTATAGATCATCTAGTTCCAAACCCACTGCCATGGGCAGGGACATCTTCCACTACACCAGGTTGCTTAAAGCCCCATCCAACCTGGCCTTGAATACTTCCAGGGAGGGAGTATCCACAACTTCTCTGGGCAACTTGTTCCAGTGTCTCACCACCCTCATAGTGCAGAATGTCTTTCTCATCTCTAATTTAAATCTATCCTCTTTCAGCTGAAAGCCATTACCCCTTGCCCTATCACTACATGCCCTTGTCAAAAATCCCTCTCCAGCTTCCTTGTAGTGCCCTTCAGGTACCAGAAGGCCTCCCCAGAGCCTTCTCTTCTCCAGGCTGAACAACCCTGACTTTCTCAGCCTTTCCTCACAGAAGAGGTGTCCTGTCCCTCTGATTGTTTTTGTTGCCCTGCTCTGGAGCTGCTCCAACAGGTCCGTGTCTTTCCTGTGCTGAGCGCTGCAGAGCTGCATGCAGTACTCCAGGTGGGGTCTCACCAGAGCAGAGTAGAGGGGCCGAATCACCTCCCTCGACCTTCTGGTAATTAATTATCAGCAATGTAGTCTGCAGAGAACTTTTATGAAAATCTGCAGATGAAGCCTCTTTTTCTTGTGCTGCAAAATTACTTATACAGAAAATGCCATTTCTACTGGGCCACTCAGAGAGAAACTTAATGAGCAGGGTTCCTTCAGTCTTCATTGCTAAAGAAAAATGGATGATCATCTTACATTCTGCTTTCAAATAGAAACATAGCAATAAATACCTTTGAAAAATGAAGAAATTGCCTTGGAGTGCTTCAAAAATATGTTCTGATTAACTCATGGGTTATATGTGAAAAATATCCACTTCAATTTCAACAAAAACAAGCTATCAAAATAGATAAAGCCTGAAAATTAACACCAAGAAATAGCTTGGAAAGAATTGATGACAAGACTCCATAATATTTAAATGGATCTGCCATGTTTAATGCAACATTGAACAATGGATTTAAATGTGTAATTAAAATTAAACTTTTCTAAGCTGAATACCTGAAAAAGAGGACACTGGACTTCATGCTTCTAAAGATTTATAGGGACATCCATACTGAGCAAAGAAAAAGAGTTCAGAGAACCCACTAATTGGTACCAAATAGGACAGGGATATTCATCTACTGCAGACTGATGCTACCCAGAGACACCTGCTTCCCTAAGCATAGTGCCACATTGCTATAGTCTTGGACTGATTTAGCAGCTATGGCTCAGTGCTCTACTGATTCAGCCTTACTACTTCAGGCTCCACTGCAAGATAGAAATGCTCCCACCTCCTTTCATTTTAATTTCTGTCAAATTGCCAGCGCCTTCTTCAGTCTGTGAAATTGTTATCCTCATCTTTGCCGAAAGACAGTGAAACTAGGACTTGTGGGAATCAGGAGTAACATCTATGAAAAGCAGGATAGAGAAACTCTTATAATTTAAACATGATAAGATTCCCTGAAAATATAAGTAAATGGTGTAAATGTGAGCAATATATGGACCTATCGGTATTTACCATTTTTATGTTAACACTCATATAACTCAGTCAGGGAGTCAGGAATTTGTCCCCTTTTTACAAAAATACATTCTCTTTCTGCTGAAGTCATTAGGGTTGCATAGAACAACTGCTATTGCATGCTATTCTAATCAGCTTTGGTAGAATTCAAATAAAATACAGTTTCTCATTCTCTTTCTCGTATTCCATCAATACCAATTTACTAATTCTCGCTGGTGGAATACCAGGTGTCCCATTGTGTAAAAATGTTTTTAGTCATAAGGTGAATGAAAAGTTCACTCTCCCATTACTATTTTTTCCAGCATTTTTTATAGTATCATATTTTCCTTTATACTGTTCTTTCCTGTAGTGTGTTTATGCAATAACCCATCTGCAATGCATAACTGATGACATAAAAAGTGTTTCATTAGAGTCTGCCTTAGCTATGATATTCCTGTTTTGTAAACAGAAATGCCCTATTTTCTCAGTTGCTTTACTGATACTGATTACTTTCTTACTAGTTACAATTATGGAAAATGTAATCTCCTGTATCCCTCTTACAGGAGATACCAATCCTGTGACCTCAGCACTGAAAGATTAGTAGGTACCATACTGCAAAAGGTGCAGTAACCGGTGATTATACTCCCTTCCCAACTATTAGATAGTCATTTCTTGTCACAAGCTTGTGCAGTCTCTGGTTGTGAGTTCTGAGGTTCCTCTGTAAGAATCTTTTGTTTCTCTCCCCTGCCCCTCTCCAAAATAGCTTCCCCTCTATACACAGCATTGTTACCAGGTTAGCCAGACTTTAACCTTTTTTTTTTCCTTTGCCTTAAAACTGTGCAAAGGAAAAGCTGTGCCAAAGTTAATCACAGCCAAAATAAGATGTTGCTTTCTGTGTCTTGTTCTTGCTCTGTTCCAGCCACACTGCGTGAAGGAAAGAGATTTTAAATGAGGAAGTTCAACACTGTTCTTTGAGTTAGAGATGCTTAAGACTTCAGTTAATATTCACTTTGCAGTTTGTCAGCCTGAAAAGAATGTCTTGAGACCTGAAGTTGAGCTATTTACCTTTGCAGAAAGCAAATAATGGATGTGAAGCACAGAAAGAGCCACAGGAGTGCCACTTAGCACTTCTGTACTCTTTTTCCCTTCTACAGGTATGTTAGATATCACAAAAGACCAACACCTTGTTAAAAATTTAAATTTAATATACAAAGTGGGGATATCTAAGATATCTGCCATCATCAAGTGTTTTATGGATACAGTAATACAAATTCTATTCAGTGAAAGTAGTTCATCTTCCTAGGAAGTGAACTTTGATCCTTTATGCCACATGGGACAAAAAATCCTCAGAGCACAGTTTTTGACTCGAACAGTTGTGAAAAATTCTCTTACAGTGAATTCATGGGTTGAAGAACAGTGGAGAAACAGGGCCACTGACTGTGACCCTGCAGGTACTGCCTGTATATTTATGACTGGAAAAGTGTTTGCATAGCTACAATGTAATTTTATGGTGGAAGGAGATCTGGCTACTTTGGCTTCCATTAGAAGGGAATGCTAGCTGGATAGGCAAGGAGGGGACAAACAGTTTTCCCAGAATGCATGATCTGAGAACCAGGGTGTCTGGCTCCATCACATACCTGCCTTACAGAATACACAAACTATTAATCTTCTGGATGGCTTCCAACACACAGTTCGACCCTTTCTTTCACTAACAGGGAAGAAAAAAACCCAACAAACTGAACTATGCTGTCACTACTCTGTCTCCAATACTTCTTCTTCGTTTTCAGGCACCTTGGTGGCTAAAGACTACCTTTCCATTTCTCTATAATTGCTTAGACAGAAATGCCAATAGAAATCTGTCTTTATTTTTAAAGAACTTTTATTGATCTTCGCCCAGGCAGTTCTAATAAACTATTTAAGAGTCAGCTGGGAATGATGCAACTTGCTGGAAAATGGCATCACAATGGCCATTTTGTCCTGCCCTTTACTGCCCACCACCCAGCCAACATAAAACAAAGGATACAGAGGGTACAGTCCCAGGGTTCCTCACCCAGGTCACATCTGCAGTCCAAAGACAATAATCTGCCTCTTCTGTTGATCAGCATGAGGCATTTTGCTATGTGTATTTCATGAAGTATCTCAAGAGACTGAAAACACACATCATCATCTTGGTCTGTGAATCCAACTACCTTGCTTTTGCATCTGTAGGGGTGAATGGATGACATTTCCAGCATTTTTACCCATGGAAAGATGACAAAAGACGCATTAGAAGTCTAAGGACACTACAAGCAAGTTGCAAGCTGAGAACAAAAATGAGTCAGGTTAGTAGTCACTTTGGGCAGCGTCATTCCCATGGACTATCAGGCAATAAATGATATAAAAACATGATTAGGAAAGAATTCTGCTCTTACTTTATGGTTTATTACAATTCACTCACTAGAAAGGCTCTTTAACACTAGAGAAACCTGTTTAAATTTACAGAATCTATTAATATTATTATTATTATCATCACCATCTTCATCATCATCATCATTATCATCATTCTTACTATTACTGTCTTGCAATATTGTCTATCTGTCTCAGCTTGCTTATCCCTAATAATTAGCAAAGTGACCTGGCTTCTACTTCATACAAACCAAGCACCAAAGAGCCTTGACAGTCAATTTCTGAAATGACTGAGTAGCAAAATTGCACAGCAAGCGTATATACTAAAATGGTGATGATTTGTAGGGCTTCGTAAATCACACAGCTAGAAAATAAAATTAATTAAATAAAAAGACACTAACAATCCATCAGTTTTTCCATCACCTTAAGATGAGGAACTCAGATTAGACCTACAGCATGTCTGAATTTACGAACTTCTTCCTGTAACTAACTAAAATTTTGCAAGAACAAACTGATAAATGCATTCAGTATAAGAAAATGCATTATTTTCTGTTCTAATAACTTTATGGTGTCAGAGGTTGCCTTTCAGGTGAGACGTCAAAGAAGTAGGCTAATTATCTCAGGAAAATGTAATTAACAAAAAATGTTTGTCATTAACTGAGGTCATTCCTTATATGAGAGCAACAAACAATGTGTTTCAGAGGTCAACTGTTGAAAGAAATTGTCTGAACAATTAAAAGCACTTCAAAGTCCTTCGGGGCCAGTCAGAGTTCACTACATTTTTGTTTCAGATGTTGCTTACTTCAGCATACTAAACTACCCAGAATAGTCCAGTAGCTTGAGAGTATGCTGTAGCAACCTTAAAATCTTAGTTCTCATCTGATCTACAGGGAGACTGATGGTACTGCATATGGTAGTGCTCCAGAAATGGTACCTTCAGAGCAGCAAGTATCTAATCACTGTCTTCAAGTACTGCGCATCTTAAACAGTTCCAGATGAAGCAACTACGATTACACCAGAGAGTATAGAGTCTACTATGCCAGCTAACACTTTAATACATTCTTGCAACCTGCTCTTGACAGTGACATTGCGCTCTATGGTTTGCTGCAGTGCTTCAGTATGTGAAAAGAACACAACTTTTGGGTAAAATGTTTTGCTGCTCTTATGGAATCCTTTTCAGAGTCAAAATCAATCTTTCCCAAACAGGGTTCATACTGTACAAGATAGGATTCTACCCAAACTCCATCCCACTGAGCAGGTACTGCCCTTATGTGCTACTTCAGCACAACTTCCAAGGCTCAGACCTTGGCTGGAATAAAAAAACTTGTAACTGATCACATCCGAGGCATATGTGCAGAACGAGACCTTACTTCCTGCATTCAAGAAACTGTATTTTCTGCAGTTTTCACAATTTATCAGTATTAATATACTATGGTGAACGTCACGTCACATTCTTTTTTAGTCAATATCATGCCTTGATTATTAGGTAGGCTCAGTTCAAAATTTTGGAAGCCCAATTCTGAAAAGACCTACTGTGGGATTAGGGTTAATTTAGTATGAATTGTGGGAAAAAAAGTGGGTCTTTAAGACTTCTGATATTAGGTCATATCTTCCTCATCACTAAAGATTTTCCCTGCATAAAGGAGAAAACACTCACCTGATTGAGCAAAGAGCAGACCAGCATTACAGAGTGGGGGGAACAGAGGCATGCGGCCAGAATGTGTCAGTGAATTTCAGGTAGTGTGAAGCAAATGAACAAATCAGTGCAACAGAGCAGAATGGAGGGCTGGAGCAAAAGAGCCACCCTGTTGCCTCAGGAAACAGGTGGCTTTTTAGAAAGAGTGAGAAAAGACATAAATGATCTTCAGGAACGAAGGAACATAGGGAACAGGTGTAACTGCAATACAAAACACAGAAGTGGAATTGTAAGTAGAGTAAAAGCTGGTAAGGACTATGAACTGGGAGACAAGAAACTTGATTTTTGCACAGGAGACTAAGAGCTAACAACAAGTCTGTTAATAGAAAAGTTATGAACAGAAAAGGGTTAGCAGAAAAGTTGCTTGTCAACGAGTTTAGTTGGAACACAGAGAATCAGAGTTGGGTGATTTGCGTTACAACTTCTTGGGGAAGCTTTCATTTTGTATGTATAGATATGTAGAAAAACCTATTGGTCAGATCTTAAAAGGACATTTTAACACAGTGCCCATATCAATATACATGGAACTGGAAATAATGTCTAACACCTATTAGCTTGTCTAAGAATTTAAAAATCATTACTACTTATGAAGCATCTATAGTATTTATCCTGGACAACATAGAATTAAAAAGGCCTCTCCTCTTGTTGGTAAAATTAATGCTAACTAAGAATCATATATCAAATCAATAAACTAACGCTGAGTTGAAAAAAAAATCTGTCATTTTAATTTCAATGAAAATGCACTGAGAAAAGTAAACTTGCAAATGGAAACAAATAATAACTGCCAGGGAAAGAAATACCATCAAAATGCTTCTGAAATATCATTGTAAACAAAGTATGTATGAAAAAATAGAAGCCAAGATCTTTAGCTCTTGGAAGAGATGTTGATTTACACCACCTGAAAATCTGTCATCGACCGTAAGGGGACAATCAGGCTCTTTCTTCCAAACACTGAATAGTTCTTACTACAGTACTATTATATCATAAGATGACTAGGAAATGCTGCAAATGGGTCTAATTATTATTATAATCCTAACGTTATAATGTTGAAGTCCTTGTCAAATGTTATTTCCAAGACATAGAGAGATGTGCTACAGGCAGAAGAATTAAAATAAATAGATTAAATAATTTCCTACTGGCGAGATATCCTAAAAAGCTAATAGGTTTAAATTCCATATTGGATTCTGTAGCAAAGATATTTGATTTACTTGTCAAAATTTAAAGAGCTTACAGTGCTCCATCAATCATTATGTATAAGATAGGTTAATAAGAAAAATCAAACTCAACAATTACAATCCTGACAAAAATTTGGCAATGTGTATTAACGAGGGCTCATGTAGTCTTGTGCCTTCAGTCTAATGTTTTCAGTGGTTTTGGATGTATGTCTAGTTAGCACTAGTCCACATGCTCTACTATTTCAGGTACACAATAATAGTGCTGTTTTTAAAAATGGTGGCTTGTAGATGCAGTGAACACTGAAATCCGCCAAGATTTGGATGAGTGGATCTTACTGATGATTACTTGAGTGATAGGTACTGAAACCAAGACAGACAAAATAAGTGAATAAATGGTCACACCCATAGGATTCTTCCAACACCATCAGCTTGCTTTCATAGAATCATAGAATGGTAAGGGTTGGAAGGGGCCTTAAAGATCATCTAGTTCCAACCCACCTGCCATGGGCAGCGACATCTTACACTACACCAGGTTGCTCAGAGCTCCATCCAACCTGGCCTTGAACACTTCCAGGGAGGGGGCATCCACAGCTTCTCTGGGCAACCTGTTCCAGTGTTTCACCACCCTCATGGTAAACAATTTCTTCCTAATAGCTCATGTAAATCTGCCCTCTTTTAGTTTACAGCCATTCCCCCTTGTCCTATCACTACACACCCTTGTGAAATGTCCCTCTCCATCCTTCCTGTAGGCCCCCTTCAGGTACTGGAAGGCTGCTATAAGGTCACCCCAAAGCCTTCTCTTCTCCAGGCGGAACAGCCCCAACTCCCTCAGCCTGTCCTCGTAGCAGAGGTACTCCAGCCCTCTGATCATCTTTGTGGCCCTCCTCTGGACCCACTCCAGCACATCCACGTCCTTCTTATACTGAGGGCTCCAGAGCTGGACACAGTATTCCAGGTGGGGTCTCACGAGAGCAGAGTAAAGGGGCAGAATGACCTCCCTTGACCTTCTGGCCATGCTTCTCTTAGTGCAGCCTAGGATACGGTTGGCTTTCTGGGCTGCAAGCGCACATTGCTGGCTCATGTCCAGCTTCTCTTCCACCTGTACCCCCAAGTCCTTCTCCTCAAGGCTGCTCTTGAGCCACTCTCTGCCCAGCCTGTACTTGTGTTTGGGAACCATCCCCATAATTCTTCATGAAACATCACTCTCTAAGCAAAGGTTCATAATTGCTTCAGCTGTGAAGGGATTTTATGGTTTGAAATATATCACACTGGAAATAAGACCAGTCATTTAATTTGACATTTGTGACATTTGAACAAGTTTCCAGATGACTTCCAGACAACAACAGTGCCTCTTTGGAAGTAATTCTTACCTGATTAAGGGAATCAAGTTCTTTAAAAGAAAAAAGTCTGCAAGTGCATAAATATTATCAGTCAGGTCAGTGTTGTTCCACTATGAGCCAATGTCCCTTATCTTACATTATTTTGATAGTACTGCCATCTGTTACACTTAAAAGCTTTCAAACTGAAAGAGAAGGAATATTGCATTAGCAAATAATTTCTGCTAGTGCACCATCTGCACTTCTGCTTACGGGGCCTGACAAAAAATCACCTTTGATATCCATTATCTTACAGATGTCTCTGGAGTCTTGTGTGGTGGTGCTAAAGAGATGGCAGTTCTTGTGGAATCTGCTTGCTTCCCTGCCAGGGCTCCTCTCACTCTGAGGGGGAACAAAGGCAAAACATCCGATTCTCTCTGTGCCACTGGAAAAGCAATCTAGTGAAAGAACAGGTGAAGCCTGGTAGCATGATCTATGAAGTTTTATCATGTCAGCTGTGAAGTCATGCACAACTGATCTTGTCAGAGTGAGGATATTGTGTTTTCTTATCAACAGTGACTTAATGCTTCCGTGCATGATAGGCATTTTTTCAGCTCCACAGAGCTACAAAATCTACCCCTGTTCAGTGCACAAAACCCCTCCTGACCAGAGGCAGATGATTCTTCGGACGTGAACCATCTCACATCTGAGCTTCTGAAGGCAGATCTTGCATTTGTAATTGACCAGATATAATTCCAGACCATGAGTTCCTCCTGAGGAACCAGCAATCCAAGAGCAAAATCCTTCCAAGATCTGTAGCTGGCTCCGTTCCTCCCCATAACTCCTGGCTAATGTCATGGTCACGAATATTGTTAGGAATGCATAACATTATGGATAAGCTTTGCTGTTAGTGACAGTAGGGACCTGAACCTTGAGCCTTACAGTGCCAAGGTTTAACTCTCCACTCTGCCACAGACCTCCACAAACCACTGTTAAATCACTGTTTCTGTGCCGCTGGTGCTAAGTTATGCAGTACTTTTCCTGTTTCTCAAGCATTATGCAAGGATGCATGCCCTGGAGTCAGTGAGAAAGTCAGATATTTGTGATGCTGAAGAGGTAAGTGGCTTGCTGCAGTTCAAAGCAAACAAGAGGACAAGCAGCAAATTATGTCTGAAGAGTCCTTAATGCATAAATTGACTGAGGGACAAGGTTGCTTTAACTATTCTTTATTGTACAAGAGGAAAAATTAATCAATTCTGCACTTTCTGAAACACAGGTGCAATTTTTTTAAGAAATTAATGACTAATTCTACTAATTAGCATAATGTAGATTAGATGTATTGTCTGTGGTAAATACTCCTACACTCAAAATACTGTTATGGGTAAAGGAAGCATGCAATTTATTGCTTGTCTAATTAGCAATTTCAGGGTCAAATACTCCAAACTATCCAATGAAAAAAAGCTTAATTAATAATACAGCCAAAGCTGTCACATGTACAAACCCACCTTCCTAGTATTTACACCTTGTCTGTGGTGGTGTCCGCTATCCTGTGACCCATTCCACTTCATTACACATTTTCTCACCCCAGCTTTCTCCCTTTCCTATGCTCTCAGGGAAAGGGTGAAAGCTGCCCCCCAGTTCCCCAGGGGCTGAGCCCCTCACAGGGACTGCCTGGGGCTGTCAGCCCCTTCCCCGGTGCGACTCGCAGAGCTGGAGCTCAGACGGGCTGGGCAACGGACACTTGGCCATGGGGCACCTGTTAAACCCAGCTCAGCCCCCTCAAGCCAAGGGCCACCCAGTCTCCCCTGGGACCTGACACAGCCCCATGTCTGCCCCCAGCAGTGGCAAGTACAACCACGCTTACTGGGTTACAATGTAGTATTGTTAATTTAAAATAAATGAAGGGAAGCTACACTGAATATGACTATTCTGTAATTAATTTCATATTGAGGAAAACTGACAAAATGGATGGGAAACATTTTTTTAAATAATATAGAGTCTGGTGAAATAATTGTCTTCCTTCTAATTCCTTCTTTGACAAAATGAACTTTATGCATATTCTCATAATGTATTTTATAAATGATGAGTGATGCATGAAAGACCTGCCTGTGATAAAGAATTAAGTACATGCAACCACAGATTCAGATCTTAATTGAATGTTTTGTATTTCCTAGTAATTTGATAATAAATCTTCCGTCTTTTAGTGGTATAGGTTAATGTTAACAGAAATATAATTCGGTTTTCAATAAATAGGTCAGCTGCTCTTCTGCTTCATTTCACCATATCCTGTGTTACACAAAGTAGCAAAAAATTGTCACTTTTCTGCAGGTGTCCAGCAACATTTTCTAATGCCAGTACTTAGATCTGAAAAAGGACATTACTTATATCTGAAAGGAGACCACCAAATAAACAATCCTTCTAGTATTAAAGATTCACCTTGCTATGCAATTATTTGCTCTGAGAGACACGAATTTCCTTTCTGTATTGTACATTTAAGCCTTATTTTACCAGAGCAAGCCATTCCCATTCACTTGGCTATGAGGCATCTGTTGAAGACGGCTCAGCCCAAGGCAAGCCCAAGGCCTGCGGCCTTCCAGGAGCGAGGGTAAAATCGTATTTACCGGATTACAAACTGCATTCATCCTTCAGCACTGACATTAGTGGGGGTGCAGCCCGAGAGGTACTGCCTTCCATGAGGCAAGGGAATGTAGCACCTCTGAAACCAGCGGGTACCAGGAGAGGCTCTATGCCACAGTGCCTATTGCTGCACTGATGCTCAGCACAGGGATTATTACAGAAATGTTCTCACATGCAAAAAGTAAAATATTTCTATTCCTATCGGAGAATGTACATGATTCCTGGTAAAAGAGGTAGCTATACTTTGTCTTAAATGCTCTTGCCACTCAGTTTCACAGCATTTTTTCCTGACATAACAAAAACACCATTGACAGAAACACTGTCTACATTTAAAAAGTAATAGTAGCAAGTCTTTGTTCATTGAATTAAAATCCCTCCTTTTGTTTAAGTCTTTGAGCTGCTTTGCTTAGTCTATGACAATTCAATAATTATTTGCATACCATTGATTTCCTTCTAAAGTTAAAGTCATTAGACCTTTGGCTCACAGCCATTTTTGCCAAAACTAGATGGACAGAAATCATTGCATAAATTTTAATGGTAGCTAGATTCCGACTCTGAGATTTTCTTCAGCTGGATTGTCAAAATAAAATGCTGAACAAACACTCATGTCTCTTATCATTACATTTATTGTTGAGAATTACTGGTCGATATTTGCTTGCACATTAACTAATAGCACTGACTATTCCACTGCCCATACAATATTGTAGTTAATAGCAATTATGATGCCTTGTATCAAAATAAAAATTGGCTTCAAAAATCAATAGATTCTCTGTTTTGTATCAGGGAAGAGAGATGAACAATAAATTATGTATTCTGAAGTGATTTTTTAATCTGACAACATGGTATTCACAATTACTTCGAATGATAGGTATGATTCACTGCAGAGTCAAATTCTAACACGAACTGCATTTCTGTGTGCCTTTGTTGCTTCTGTTTAGGGACATGTGACCCCAATAGTGTCTTCATGAATTTTCTGAGCCAAAGTGTATAATACAAGTTTGGAGTTCACACCACCAGTTTTGCCTGGTTGATGCCATTTGTGGATTGTACAAGTTAGAGCAACATAATTTGACTCATGGTGCACCATGATATGACATCTGACTCTAGTTTGAGACATAGAATATACATACAGTATCACAGAAAAGTGCTCATGGCAGGTGGGTTGGAACCAGATGATCTTTAAGGTCCCTTCCAACTGTTACCATTCTATGATTCTATGATTCTGTGATTCTATGATTTACCTAAATTAACATCCTTAAGTTTCATATATAAGCATTCTAAGATTCAGAAAGAGGACATTCACCAAGAAAAAAGAAATCCACCAACACGATTCACCAAGCAGGTACAGCATGCAGGCTATGACAGTAATCTTACATCAACATATGAAAATGGAGTGGCACTTTGACAGTTGTTTAGACTGAAAAATATTGTTGCTTTTAAGGGAAGAGTTCTCTCAGTTTTATCATAATGATCCAAATACAGTTTTTATGGTGGTTTAAACTAATTTTTTTTCAGATCAGACATCAAAGATGTTTTAGCATGACAAATTATTTTCATTCATACTCATGGCAGAAGAATCTTTTACCTTTTGTTATCTGAACAAATACTGGATTGTTGTGAGACTAAAGCACTGGTTGTATTTTGCAAAGCTTTAATATATCACAAATTCAGTGTGGATAATTGCTGAATATTCTTGACTAGTAATCCTCTCAGCACCTCCTCATTAAGGTGAATGTCTTTCCTGCCTACGTATGCATTTGTCTGCATTGGAACTTTGCTTCAAACTCACTCTCTTTATTCCGGAAACATCTTTCTCTGTACCACAATATGTGCTGGAGTTTTGTACCAACAAAACCAAAGACTAACACATATATTGATTAGTTACATTGTACAATACAGCCTTTTAAGTTCTTTATTTTCCTGTCAGATAGAAGACCATGAGCAGCTTGGGGTCTCAAAGTAGTTTAAGAGACATTACCCTACTTACACAATGTCATTAAAAAAGCATGAGTAATAAACATTTCCAAAAATCAAACACTATTCAAACAGACCAATGTAGGATAAAGAACTATAATGCTTTTATTTTAGATGTTGAGGTGTTACTGGTAGAAACCAGCATCACGACAGAATGCAGCTGAGATGGAGCAATCAAATGAAAGAGGTAATTTTGATACAGAAATATTAAAATAGGAGAAAGGAGAAATCAGGTGGTAAAGTAGCCTTTGTGCAAGTGTCTCAGATGAGCTGGAGATCTGCTGGCAGAGAGAGGGAAAAAAGAAAAACAGACCCATGTCTATAAAGATGATACAAGTGAAGAAATAGGAAGTATCTAGGAGAATGAAGTGCTAGGATACTGAGAAAGAGTAAAGAATCTGAAAAATGAAAATGAACAAAGACATGATAGGTTCCTTTTGTGACAGATTTCCTGACTACTCCCACACTGTATGCCTGAAGACCAGTCTCAGCTGTGTGGCAATTACTGATTCTGGTTCAATACGTGCAGCCAATGAGGGCAATGGATTATGGTTAACTTCAGGGTAGTAACCAAATAGATTCTCATCCTTGTGGTGAAGCAGCTTTCAGTGAAGGCTTGAATCTGTTTTCTGCATCAGTTTCTAATTGTCTCCGTGCTATCATTTAGCCAACATTTCAAACATTTTCTCTCATCTTTATTTCTTTAATATCATTGTCCTACTCGCTAATTAGATGCTTTGAATATGCCTTTACTTTATCCACAAGTCAATTTATCATACATTTACATTTTTCATCACAACTGATGAAAATGAGCAGAATTTTTAATCTTCACTCTTTTTATGGCATTTCTTTTGCACCAGTGTCAGTAACTTCATCAGCTGGAATTACAGAGCAGTGTGGCTGATGATCTCTTATTAATTTCCTTTACAAAAATTATTGAATTGTCAAATGCAGTTGCTCAAATTGTAGTCAGATAATGATCTGCTTTATGTTGCTATTTCATCCTATCACAAAAACAAATAAAAGTAGGAAATGATTCTCCACCACAGGAAAACAAGTGGGGATCTATTATTTCTTACTAAACAGACCCTGAAATAAAAGCAGCTTCCCTGATGATATTCTCCAGACTTTTCACTTTATCCCCAGGGTCCAGAATCTGGAACTACTAGGAAACAGCTGTGCTATCAAAGCATTCCTGTACAGAGGTCTCAAACACATCAAAAACACCAAACTGGAACTAAATGTTCAGGAAAATTATTCTGAGCATGTACACCTCAAGTAAAAGCTAAAACCGCTTTTTTATTAATAGAAATGTGGGTATATTTTTATGTTAAAGGACGAGAAAACTGCCAAGAAGCCAGTTTCAAATTGGGAAGAGCTAGTGGGTAGCAACAAGTCCCTAAGAAGGCATACTAATACTAGCAGTAACTGGACATAAATGGAATAGAAATAAATAAAACTAAAAAAATAAAGAACCTATTCCAATTACTAAGGACATTATTTTAATGAAATGAATTTTTACCATAGGCTTGTGCCAGAAAGTTCTTTTACCCTGATATATAGGAAACAGAACATATGAAAATGTGTGTTTTTCTGGAAAGCAAATTATACAGGGTTAAAGATTCTGGCTTAAAAAGCTAAATAGAGGGGTTTTTTTTCCTAAACTGTGATATCCAAAACACTAAGTAATCAGAAAAAAGAAAGAAATTGAATCAAATTTTTGAGAATGCATCAGATAGTGTATTTGCTACATATCTTTTTTATCCTTATGTTAATTCTACAATATCGTGGGTAAATATGTAATCTGTAATTAATAAAACCTTATCAAGATCAAAGAAAAGCAGAATTTCATGGAATTCAGCTATTAACAGATCATTCTGCCGATGATTTCTTGTAACTGAGTATCTCAAAACCCATACTTAAGATCATAGGATAATTCAGTTTGGAAGGGACCTCTGGAGGTGTGTCATCCAATCTCCAGCTCAAACCACGGTCAGCTACAATGTCGCACAGGCTGCTCAGGGCTTTGTCAAGGTTGGTCTTGAAAACCTCCAGGGACAACCTGCTCCACTCTCTACCTGTCCTCACAGGGAAAAAGTTTCTCCTTATACCCAGTATGAATCTCTTGTTTCAAATCATGCCCATTGCCTCTCATTCTTCTGCCATGTGCTGCTCTAAGGATCCTGTATCTGCCTCCTCAGTGACTTCTCCTTTAGGTGGTTAGGTCCACCCATAGCTGTGTTTTCACCTTTTCAGGCTGAAGAAGCCCTTGCCTGCTAACCTCTCCTCACAGGGCAAGTGCTCCAGCCCTTGATCATCTCGGTGGCCCGCTTCTGAACTTTCTCCAGTTTATTGGAATCTTTCTCGTATTGGTGGGCCCAAAACTGGATGCTGTCTAGATTTGATCTGTCAAGTGCAAGCAGAGGTGGATAATCCCTTCCTTTGATCTACCAGCTGTGCTCCTGATCATGCAGCCCAGGATGCTGCTGACCATCCCTTTTGCCAGGGCAGGCTGCTGACTCATGCTCAGCTTGCTGCTGGCCAGAGCCCCAGGGCTTTTCCAGCAGAGCTACTTCCCACTCTGGCAGTCATCAGTCTACATTGTTACTAGGGGTTCTTCCTTCCAAGGGGCAGGACTTCTCACCTGTCCTCAATGTTTTTCATAAGGTTTCTTTTGGACCATTCCTCAAGCCTATCTACATGTTTCTAGATGACAGCCCTGCTCTCAAGAGTACTGAATGCTCATCCCAGTTCGATGTCAGCTACAAACTTGAGCATGCACTCCATCACCACCTCCAGGTCACAGAATCACAGAATCACAGAATGTTCAGGGTTGAAAGGGACCTTTGTGGGTCATCTAGTCCAACCCCCCTGCCGAAGCAGGATCACCTACAGCAGGCTGCACAGGACCTTGTCCAGGTCATTCACAAAGATTTCAAACAGGACGTATCCCAGGATAACCCCCACTGGTATTCCATTTGTTGCTGGCCTACAGTTAGAGTAGAACTTACTACATCACTCTTTAAGCCTGACCATCCAGTCAGTTTTGTCCAGCCTTCTGGACCATAACACTGTAATTTGAACACAAAAATATTGTGCAGGACAGTGTCAAAAGCTTTGTTAAAGTCAAGGTAAATGACATCTGCCACTCTTTCCTAATCCACAGACTTAGACATTTAATTTTAGAAGGTAATCAGACTGGTTAGGCATGATTTACCCCTGGTAAATCCATCATGACTGTTCCTCATCACCACCTTCTCATTTATATGCCCAAAAATGTGATCCAAAGTAGACTGCTCCATGGGACTGAAGTGCAGCTGACCAACCTGCAGTTCCCTGGGTTGATTACTTGGCCATTTTTTGAAATGAGTGTGACATTTACCTTTATCCATTCATCGGAAATATCCTTGTGATTTCCACGTCCTTTCAAATACGGTAGTGGCTTTGCAAGGACATCGACCACTTCTCTCATCACCCTTCCATGGTATCATGGACTTATACTGGTCGGGTTATCCCTGACTCAGTCTTCACCCACTGCTGGTAGCTCTCCTCCTTGAACCCTGCACAGGGGTCTAAGATACAGTGCAATGCAGTTCTAGAAACACTTCATGTTGCCCTTTATGTCCCTCATAGGTCTTGACTCTAGCTGAACTGTGGTTTTCCTGACACCATTCCTTCACACCTGGACAGCTTTTCTAAATTCCTCCTTTGTAGGCCGTCCCTCCTTCCATCCTCAACATATAGCCTGTCTGCACTGGGGCTCTGAAATTAGTTCCCTGCCTTGCTCGACAGTTTGTAGCTTAGTTGCACAGCTGCAGACAAGAACTCTTTCTCTCTTCAGGGACAATAATTTTGTTGCACAGAAGTTTCCCTGGATTTCAATGGGACACATGCAACAATTCATCCTTCAATGCCACTGTATTTCATGTGTCTTCCTCTTGCAGCATAGCCAGCCATCTGAAGAGGTATCTCCAGAATCACTGAGCTGTGAGCAGCCAGGAGTATAGTTTACTTACACAAGCTATGGGAGCCCTGCTAAACTTTTCTACATAACAGAATTTGTGGGAAAAAAGAGTAGTAGAATTTACTTCACATTAACATGGTGTTTTTAAGCAGGGTTTCAGAAAGTAAACACCATGAATTCCAAGCATTTCTACTAAACAACACATGCACAAAAAACTAGAATAAATGGAAAAGAAAAGAAATAAAGCCTCCCTATCAGTACTGTTCCCTTATAGGAGGAAGAACAATATGAGCAATTTATCACCAAATTAGCTATTAGAAGAACCTAGTAGTTAATCCTTAGACAGCAAATAAGAGGAGAGATGTGGCAATTATTCAAGAGTCATAGTTAAATAGATGTAAAAAACATTACCAATGTCTAAAATAATTTTTTTATTTTTGTGTAAAGAAATTTTGTGTAAGAAATTAGATTTCTCAGCTGACTGAGATACAGTGTAGAGCCTTACAGAAAGCTGGGACAGAGTGAGAACTTTTTTCTACCACTAAGCACAAGAATAAGCACAGTATGGGCTGGTAACCTTCAGAGCCCTGTGACTAATGCTACTCTTTCAGACTCAGGAGTTAAGTCACGCAGTTTCTTATTTATTGTTTGGATGGCACAATGATCCAAATATTTCTACTCTTCTTCGCTCAACACTTTTGATGATGCGTTTCTGTCTAGAATAAAGTTTAAAATATTGAACATTATACAAATAAAGTGAAAAGGTTTCTTTTCATGCCATGTTAAAATTTATACCTCTAGACCCTTCCCGACACTCTAATCTGCATGATTTATTATGGTAGGGAAGACAAATTCAGAGAGATGGAAAGAAGCTTCTGGGAGCTAAGGTCTGAGATGTTGCTGAGGGGGAGTCACAATTTGTTAAGAGCAGTGACTACTATCCACTGTTAGTCTTTCATGTGGGCATGAAGAACACCGCAAGCCAGTACCTGGGCAGAATTAAGGAAGACTACAAATCCGTGGGGGTGCAAGCAAAAAACATTTGTGCCCAGGTTATCTTTTCCTCCATTTTACCAGATGGAGGAAAGCAGGCAGCCAGAAACAGACTTATAATGCATATCAACCCCTGGTTATGTGGCTGGTAATGTCGTGGGGGGTTTGGCTTTTCTGACAACTGGACATTCTTTGATGACTGTAACCTGTTAGGGAGAAATGGGATCCACCTGTGTAGAAGAGGCAAGGGAATCTTTGGCAGCAGGCTGGCCAGCTTGGTGTGGTGGGCTTCAAACTGAGGGACTCAGGGGCTTGAGTCCAAAGTGACAATGCTCATGTCATTGCATCCAACTGAAGAATAAGCCAGAGCAGTGACAAATGTGCCTTAGCTACTTCCCAAGTTGGGAACAAGGCCAATCACCTTAAGGGTGGGTATGGCTATGACAGATCCTCTTGCACCCCTCTAGAGAAACCTGCATGCTCAGTTACCTCTCTGAAATGCCTCTACACCAATACATGCAGCATAGGGAATAAACAGGAAGAACTAGAGATCTGTGTGCAGTCGCAGGGCCATGATCTCATTGCAGTTACAGAGACATGGTGGGACAGCTCGCATGACTGGAATGTTGTAATAGGTGGCTACGTATTTTGTAGGAAAGACAGGACAGCAAGCTGAGGTGGTGGAGTTGCTCTTTATGTGAGGGAGAAACTGGAATGTATCGATCTCTGCCTAGGGGTGGATGAAGAAAGAGTCAAGAGCTTACAGGTAAGAGTTAAGGGACAGGCTAATATGGGTGACATGGTTGTGGGTGTTTACTACAGGCCACCTGACCAGGAAGAGGAAGTCAATGAGGGCTTCTAGAGGCAGCTGAAAGTAACCTCACAATCACAGGCCCTGGTTCTCATGGGGGACTTCAACCACCGTGATATCTGCTGGAAAGGCAATACAGCTAAGCACACATAGGCCAGGAGGTTCCTATGAAGCATTGATGATAACTTTTTGGCACAGGCGGTGGAGAAGCCAATGAGGAGAGGTATGCTGCTGGACCATGTATTGACAAACACAGAAGGACTGGTTGAGGATGAGAAGGCTGCGGAAAGCCTTGGCTACAGTGACCATGAGATGGTGGAGTTCAGGATCCTGGGTGGAAGAAGAAGGGCAATAAGTAGGATCGCAACCTTGGACTTCAGAACAGCTAACTTTGTCCTCTTCCAGAACCTACTTAGAGGTATACCATGGGTTAGGGCTCTAGAAGGTAGGGGGATCCAAGACAGCTGGTTGCTATTTAAGCCTTACTTCCTCTATGCTCAGGATTGGTGCATTCCCAATGAGCAAGAAATCAAGCAAAGGAGGCAGACGAGCTGCATGGATGAGCAAGGAGCTTCTAGCAAAACTCATCAGGAAGAAGAAGGTCTATGGAATGTGGAAAGAGGGACAGGCCACTTGGAATTAATACAGGAACGTTGTGAGAGCATGCAGGGATGCAGTGAGGAAGGCTAAAGTCCATCTAGAATTAAATCTGGCAAGGGATATAAAAGACAACAAGAAGGGCTTCTTCAAGTACATTGATAGCATATGGAAGACTAGGGACAATGTGGGCCCACTGCTGAATGAGGTGGGTGCTCTGGTGATGGAGGATACAGAGAAGGCAGAGTTACTGAATGCCTTCTTTACTTCAGCTTTTGCTCCTAAGGCTGGCTCAGGAATCTCATTCTCTGGAGGTTAGAGAGGAAGCCTGGAGAAAGGATGACCTTCACTTGGTTAAGGACAATTGGTTTAGAGATCATTTAAGCAAACTGGACACCCACAAATCAATGGGCCCTGATGGCTTGCATCCACAAGTGCTGAGGGAGCTGGCAAATGTCATTGCTGAGCCACTCTCCATCATCTTTAAAAGGTCCTGGAGAACAGCAGAAGTGCTGGAGGACTGGAGGAAAGCCAGTGTCACTGCAGTCTTCAAAAAGGGCAAGAAGGAGGACCCAGGGAACTACAAGCTGGTCAGCCTCACCTCCATCCCCTGGTAGAACAGCTCATTCCAGATGTCATCTGTAAGCAAGTGGAGGAAAAGAAGGTTATCAGGAGTGGTCAGCATGGAGTCACCAAGGGGAAATCTGGCTTCACCAATCTGGCAGCTTTCCATGATGGCATGACTGGCTGAGTAGATGAGGGAAGAGCC
>Ga0065711_1027662_pt1 | contig 47030 bp, 18 predicted proteins | sample Hoacrofraction12_FD_59098 | JGI IMG/M metagenome (GOLD analysis project Ga0065711, IMG submission 59098) | Hoatzin crop microbial communities from Cojedes, Venezuela - Epithelial fraction 12 v2 (version 2) | ecosystem: Host-associated > Birds > Digestive system > Esophagus > Crop | place...
GGAATACCGGGCTCTGTTTGGCCAGGTGGGGTCAGCCCCCACCCCCCGGCTGTGCCCCTTCCTGGAGTCCAGTGAAAATTAACCCTGTCCTGGCCAAACCCAGGACACAACTTCAGTGGAAATTTGATAATGTCTACAAATTCATGAAGAGTTCAGAGTAGTTCCTTATTATTTTCATTAGTTGGTGAGAACTGAAGAGGAATCACTGGATTTGAACTAGAGCATGGACAATTTCATTAAGCATCAAGGCAAATTTTAATAGGACAGCAGATGAAGGCCCTAGGATTGCAGTAATTGCAAATACCTAAGACCAGAGGTAACACTCAGCTGTCCTTGTGTATAAAGGCGTTTTCCTTGTTGATAAAGGTCTCTGGTTATGGCAGTTTTAGTGTAATCACTACGCAGAGAGGCTGTGCTGCTCCTTCCTATCATGTTGAGTTGTCTGGTGGTTGATAACCTTGCCTCTTGCGCAGATCTCTTCGTCCACTTTTTATTCCCACTCCAGAAGAACATTGAGAGAATAATAGTGATTCCCCAAAATGCAGAGACAGCAACTCCGAGTGCCTTTTACATGGGCTACGTAAGAAATAGGGGAAGGTTTTTTTTTTAAAAAAATTATTTCTTTCCTGAACTCTTCAGAAAAGGCACAAGTTGTAAATCTGAGTTGATATTGTTATGGATAATGATAATGTATTTCAATGGATGACACACATTTGCTTAGGTGGAGTAAATCAGCATTGTTTCATCTGGCGCAATATAATCACTGATCTGTTCTCCCTACAGACACTGCATCTTCTGTACCTTCAACAAAAATTTTCAGTGAGCAACAATCTGATGATAAGCCTGTGGATGGAAATCACGCTGAATAAGAATTAGAGATGGAAAAATAAGATATCTGTACATTGGTGATTCAAGTTTTTTTCCTTACTGTATATTTTTGAGAGTTTCCCCTCTACGTATTTTTTAATTAACTGAAGTGAAGAACTTTCCACTCTTTCCCTTGGGAGTTCCCAGAAGCCATGAGACCTTCACTGCCAGGGAATTGTTACAGTCTTGCGGCAAATCTCTGTTCTCAGCTGTAGTAATGCAACACCTCATTAATTTGAGAGAAGGGGGCATCCACCTAGCTAAGCACAGGGCTTGTATCCCAGCTTTTGCACTGCTCTATTTTCTTTTCTATAATTGATAAAGACTTTCTCACACCCCTCAGCCCCTGTAGCTAGCAATTACTCATCCTGTTTTGCTGCCTTCATCTTTTTTTCTGCAAGCTTTAACTCGTCTTCTGTAGTCTTCATTGGTTCCCTCCTGTCGTCTCCATTTCCATTAGATCTCTGAGCTGCCCTTACAGAGTCACTTCTAATTGATTGCATTTTTCTGTGCCAGTGAGACTATACCCTCTTATGCATTAATCAGTGTCTTGCAAGATTCTCTGAGCTGCATCAACACCCAGAGATTCCAAATGCTTCTTCTTGTCATAGCTGCATCAGCTTTTTCTATCATTATTTTTAATCAAATTTTCTGTTTGAAATCTAATAGCCGTGTGAGGCTCTTTGGGACCATTCCATGGAGCACAAAATTCAAGTGGCTGCAGTAGCCATGTCAATATCTTGGGCTGGTCACAAGCCCTATCATATCAAGCACTCTGTGTAGAGTGACTCCTGTGAATCTGTAAGAACTTGCACTTTCATTTTTTAAAAATCAAATCAGCTTTTTATCCTTCTTGCTCTAGATTAAAGCCAAAAAGATGTGGTGCCTGTGGATTTCAATCCCAGAAGGCAGAAAAGAACTGAAAACATGTTATTTTTAAATGTCATGATTCTGAAGTGAATCTTGTGGGCTTTTGGTCTGCCTAATCATCACTGGATGTTGGTAATCATCTTTGATCAACAGCCCTGATGCTTCGTATCCTCAACTTGAGACAAATAGCTCTGTTAGAATAGGAGTTTAGGAGCTAAGGAAAGGTAGCCTGTTGATCTGATGGTGCTCAGCATTAAGTGAAATGATAAACCTTTGCATAAGCAAGACCAGTATAGCATCCTAAGCTTTAGATAGATCTTGCTCTGAACCCATGCTTTCCTACTTCTGAATACCCCTGGTAAAGGGCATATTGACAAAGCGACTAAAGAATTAAGCATTGTATAAATTCTAGTGATCTTATGATGTAAATGTTGTTATGGAAGACTGACGGTGCTTTTAAATTTGTGTCAGTGCATACCAGAATAATGCAAACTTATTGTCTGCCAGTCTCCAAGGCTAGGCACTTAAAAGATCAATAGAGTTTACTGAATAGGATATTTTCATTTATAACACGAGTAGTAACAATAAGGGAAGGAAATTTCAGGACTTTCTTGCATCTTCAGATAAGAAGAAGTAATCTCACAGTATTATGATATCCTCGGGGTCTTTTTGAGTATTAGACTCAGATTTTTGTTCTTAGGGCTGATTTAACCTGGGCAGGAACAGCTACTTTTGCTACCTCGCCCAGGAAAGATTTTTTTCTTAATCGCTCTTCATCCAGGTTAAGAGAATAAAGAACTGCTTGAACCCATAAAAAAGAGGGAAAAGTATCGTCAGTTTTAGATTCAGGTGATTGACAGTCCTCTACTCTTTTGTCTGATTTGTGTTATTATTATAAAGGAATCTTACAAGAAGAGATTAAAAAAACAAGTGAATCTAATTTCTTTTTAGGGAGCATTTTAAATTTGACTTTTTTATTATAGGAAAATAACTCCGGATATTAAAGAGTTGAAGTTTCGTTGCATTTAGGAGTTGGTAATGGATTTCTTTCTTTGATTTCACCCTTATAATAAGAATTTCTGGATGAGTTAACTAGTTAACCCCTATAAATTCTATTTTTTTTATGCAGCTATATGATATTACCTCCAGAAGAAAGAGTTATGTCTCAGATGAGTGCCCCTCAACTTAAGTAACACACATTAAATGAGCCTGTCCATGAAAAGGAAGTCAGAGGGTACACTGCAAAATGCGTTTCTTTAGAAAGTTTGCAAGCATCTGGAAGAATTTTGCAGCTTCGTAAGTCTCCAAGGTCATGTGAAAAATCTTAAGGCTTAAGAAAGTTGGAGGAAACAGCTGCAGTTTTCAAAAACAGTAAAGGCAAACTTGAAACGTAGTTTTATCAAAGCTTGGCTGTTTCCCTATCACAGACAGTAGACGCCACTAATCTCTTGCTTTTGTTTAAACAGATGCTGTTTGCTTGGCAAGTAGCTGAATTTTAAATGCACAAAATTATTATACAAAGGGAGAAATCTTGACTGGAGGTTAGAAACAGAAGGTTAAGTTGAAGAAAACTTCAAGAGAAAATATTTTTTTCTCTTATGTCTTCAAAGCTGTGTGTGGTACCTTTTCCCACACCTTGGGAACTACACGTTTTGAAATTTTTCAAAATCAAAAAGCTTGGGTTAAGTGGCTGTATATAATGATGACATTCAAGTAGTTAATAGTTGAACCCTACAGAGAGATTCTCTTTACATGTGTGTATTTGATGTTAGTGAAAGAGGAGGAGGGATAATTCAGGGAATCACAAATTCTTCCTCTGTCCTCCTTTGGTGTAGCATTATGAAGCTCCTTTATACAGGAACAGATCCTTCTTACTGTAACTCACGTTGATCAGTGTTCAGTGGCATGGAGGCACAGGGTTTTTGTCCCAGTAATTGACTACAGCATATCCAAGCTTGGTTGTTTTTCTTCATTTTATGAGTCTGGATTGGAAAACTTCGCCTCCTCCATGAAGAGTGGCTATCCTTGGGATGGATCTCAGACACCATCCACAACTTTCTTATAAGTCAACCAAAACATGTGAGCAGGAGAGGAAAGAATGGCATGGAGTCCTGATTCAGCACAAACCTTCTGTACATTTGTTTTATGGCTTGTGAAAAAAAAAGAAAATTTCTTTGTGTTGCCCATGGAGTGATTAATCAGCTCCCAGTAGCTGTTAGATAATGTATCAATAGCAGCTATTTTTGAAGTTAACAGTGGTCTAAAGGCTGGTTCCACATAAGCACGCATGTTCTTTCTTTGAGCACACGAAACACATGTGGCTGAATATGATGTGGAGGTATGGGTCTAATCTGTTCTGCTCAGCTCAAGAAGGTGTTAGATAAAGTTTCTTGCTAGAGCAGTGTTTTGCTTCTAACTAGCCCTTCAACTTCTCAGATCTACACACAACAGATGGTACCTTCTGCAACACCATACCTCTTTAACATCATGCTGAGGCTTTGGTTCAGTAGGGGCTCTCAGCACTCATTTCTGCAGTGCTCTGCTTTTATTTCTTCTCTTGAGAGACTGTCGTTTCTGTCAAGTCTTAACATATTTAGTCAGTTAGGCTGCTGAGATCACTAACAGAAGTGCTTCAGTGATACTCTCAGTTTTAAAGCTGATTTCTTTTTAGTACTTTGTTAACAGAAAGCAAAGGAAAAAGTGCTGTTCCCTCTGTTCTTACCTTCAGTCTGTATTGCGCACTTCCCCGAGATGTGTTCTCTTCACTCCCTGCTTTCTTCTGCTCCTCCCACAGGTAAACAGTTGCTAACACATTTCAAGAACAGAGATGTTTGCGATGGACTTGGGGAAGGTTAGCGGCAGAAAGGTGGTGCATTTTAATTCTTGAATTTGTTCTTGCTGTGCAGGTATTTCATACCTGGCACAACTCCACCAGCAGAATGATAATTTTTCCTTGACTGACTCTAATTTGGCAGAGGCTATGAACAGCTTAAAAGCAACAACAAAGAAATGGATCCCTTGTTGCTCTGCTTCTGACATTTCCTTGACAATGTACTGTGTGTGATACCAGCATTTGTCTTCTGTTACTGGAGATCATTTTAGAGAATTGTTTTGGTACGTCTCTCTGCTGTGTTTGTTGGATTCTTCCTCAAGCTCGCAATAAAAGCTTGCTTTCCGATCTTTCATTTTTAGGGATGGAAGTCTTTCACTGTCATCTTTTGAATGTTTGTTAATGTTAGTGGTACTTAAATGCCAATGGTTAGCTTTCCTTTAGTAAAAGTGCAAGGAGTAATTTATAGGAAAATAAATGTCAGACTTAGACTTTCCCTCTCCCAAGTTATCTGTCCCTTTTGGTACTGTTTTTCATTATGAAAAGAAACCTAAAACAGTTCCATTGTGTATTATGCTTCCTCAAAGTTTATTAGGTACTATACTCAGCATAGTCCTTGGATAAAACCTTAGAGTTAATTTCCTTTTGTCTTTCTCCAAGGACGGGTTGTCATTTATGATTTCTGTATCTCCTGCTGTTTACTAATAAATTTTTTGTGTGGTATTTTTTCACAATCAACACAAGATGTGCTACTCTAAACCAAAATTGCGTAAATATTTCTGTTTCTCAGCTTGTGAATTCACCTGAAGTGAAACTCAGCAGCAGGAGATGTTTGTGTTGATATTCCTTAGTTTCCTTTCTCTTTTTTCAGCTTTAATATGATGCAGTATTTTTTCATATATTGCAACACCTTAAGCTCCACTTTAACAAGAAGGACGGAGCCGGGTCTATGTATTGACGTTTACCTAGCAAAGGTCTGGGTTGCCTCTGGGAAGAACAGATATTGATAAAGCTGTGTTTCTAATAAACAATGCCATGAAGTGAGAACCTGCTGTAGTTCACTGGGGATACCTCTTGATACTGTTCTGATTTGCCTTGTAACCTGTCTCTGATAACATTGTGATTTTAGGCAGCCCCGCAGGATGTGACTCTGCGTCATGGATCCTTGCACCCCTGTGAGCTTTGGTCTCCAGTTGGGCATTTCCCACCTGAGTTGAATTTTCCCCGTTCAGTTCCTGATCATCACTAGGCTTGTAGGGTTTTTTGTTTCTAAAAGCTGTAAGTAAATTTGCTATTCCTGTTTTTAATATGGCCCTTGATACTAGTTTACTTAAATTGTCTTGGTAGTACTTTCCTTAAATTGCTGACCAGTCTGTTAAGGGCTCCGTATTCATCCTGAAGCTTGTAAGGACAATACAAATTGCTATCATTTTGCTGGTACCTTTTCCATCTTGAACTATCATATCTTTTTCCAGCCTGTAGTCTCAATCTTACTTCTGCAGAGCTTCTGAAATGTATTCTAAAAAACCTCAATAGAATACAAGTAAATTAAATTGCATTATGTAATATTATAAAGTAAGAAGATTATATAGCATAGAATAATAAAATAATAATATTGTATAAGAACTTATAATATTTGACTTTCAGATAAAGAAAACTAAGAATCTCTATGATCTGATTTTTGCTTTAGATATTACGTCAAATGTAGTCATAAATTATTTGCTTATGATTACACAAAGGCTCAGGAGTTCATCCTAAGGTTCAATTTCTCTCTGGACTGTGTGCTAGAGAATATTATTGGTTATTGCAGGCTCCCAATATAAATTCAGTCTCTTAACTCTTGCAAAACCAACTTTCAAATATGGATTTAGGCGCAATGCTCTCTGTTATTCTTTGAACTCATGTAGCTGGATACCTCTGAATGTACCCCAGTCCTTCAGGGACTACCCCAGCTTGAGAGATTACCTCCTACATGGGTTGCAGTCCTATGATGTTTTGAGAAGTGCCTCTGCCTTGGACCTCCTTGTCTTCACAGAAGAGGACTGTTGCACCTGGGTTGGGTTCTTCTAGTAAAAGACAGAAGGAGGCTAGAGGACTTTAAGACCTGGCTAAGGATGACACAAAGGTGGTAAAGACCTTGAGCCTTGGGGGATGGAGGTAGAGATCTGCAGGTTTTGCTGGATTTGTGTCACAGGTTTCTATCAACCAACTGGTTGGCTAGGGATGTCTTTTAGATATATGCCAATAATGAGTACATCTGGCTTTGGGGGTATTTGCACAAATAAGGTCATGGCCTGATGGCTCTTCGTGTGGTGCATTAACTTTCATCTTTGGTTCCTCTCTCAGCTTTTCTTACAAGCTCAATTGTTGCTTATTTCTTGCTCATTTTCTCTCTTTCCGGAGCTCTTTTCTCTACGGAGCTCATTCTCCTGCTTATTTAGAGGATTGTTTTGACAATCCTCTTGTGAAATTATGGATTTCCTCATTGTTTGTAGACCGAAATGTTCCTGTGGTAGATGAGGTGTACTCTTCTGTACTTGACTCATCTACCAACACCTCACTGAAGAGGGAATCTTCTCCTGTCTGGTGATCCAGTGTGTGTCAGGAAAAAATATCTGCCTCTGTTGAGTCTGTTGTTGCCACTCAAACTGTCGAATGGATGAGTGTTCTTGATACAGACAGAAAAGTAGTTTAGTACTGGAACTTCTCACTGGCTAGTGGTTAAGACGAGACACAGAGGTGATGACCTTCTGTTTGCTGACCATGAGTTTAAGATGACTTATCCCAAAAGCCCATCTTTGAAGAATTATGTAAAACAATAAGCAGTGCTTCAGAACTTGGATGTTAAATAAAAAAGCCTTTACAATATAATATTCATATGTCACAAGCACTGCTATTTTGTTCAAATTGTAAAAATGTTCTCAATAGTAAAGTTATTAATGGTGGAGGCTAGTAAATGTACAAATGCTACAAACCTTTTTCCAGCAGTCTATAAGACTCAATTATTCTGCCTTTGCTGGATTAATGTTTTGCTTTAATAGCACACTTGTTTCAAATTTCATATCTGAGTTGTAATGTAAACAACAGGCATTGTTTTAAACCTGGCTCTCCACACTATCTTCTCATTTTCATTATCCTTGTTTTCTAGTCGAGCTGACTGTTCTGTTGCTTCAGAAATTTTTTTTTTTTTTACTTGCCTTTTATCTGTCTGCTGTTGGTTTTCCTGGTGTTCTTCCTTATTATCTTTCTTCGTGTTTCTGTGTCTCAGGACAAAGGTTCCCCTGTCAAAGGACTTTTACAGGTGACAGAGGTTTTACTCTGGGAAGAGAAGGCAAGCAAGTTACCTCTTTTCTGTGCTTACTTCCTAAGCAATTTCTCCTGTTTCTGCTGGAGTAGGGTCTGATAAATGCCAAAATAATTGAATTTGGGAGGACTGGCTATCGAGAATTGATTACATTTTCTCTTTTAAATCAGTTAATATTCCTAGTGATATGATTTTATCATTATGCCCTGATATAATCTTCATAGAATTAAGGCTTACATAGTGACATTCTTCAAAGAGAGCATTGAGGCAAAGCCTATTTAAATCAACAGTAAGAAAGTGCTTGACTTAAACAGACTTTGAATCAGAACTGAATAGAGTGAAATTAATTTTCAGAAATCAAGAACTCCTTTATTCTCATATTGTTCTTCATTTTGTGACGACATTTATTTCTGATGAACACTTTACTAATTTCAGAGGTCTTTCCCACTCTTTGCTTTCAGTGGCCTGGTTCTGGTTTGTAGATTATGTGCTACAACTGCATTCCTTATAACTCCAGTTTCAGCTGGTGCTGACCCTCCCATCCAAGTCAGATGTGCTTTACTTAGCAGCAGGTGATATTCATATCAACTCTGAATGTCCGGATCTATGTCAACATTTTTCTTCTTTCAGTATTTTCACATGGAGGAGCTTTTGCTATCTAATAGAAGTAACCAAGACACAAATTTATGTGCTTTAGGGAACTGACAGCAGTCTTCCTAAGCTGTCAGATTGCCAGTTTTCTGTGTGAATGACTTTTTAAAGTCACGGACATTCAGAGAGTAAATGCTTTCTGAACAATTTTTGTATTTATAAGGCAAGGTTAAAAGCCTGATTGATCCAGATTCGGCAGGTACCATCTCAGATGATCTGTCTAAAAGAGGTAGTTATAGCATCATGAAGTTTAGTTTTATTAAAAAGGTAAAGAATAGAATAGAAAGCCTGAAGTCATTACTTACAATTCTGGCAAAGCCCTCCCCCAGTTATTAGGTAAAAAACCCACCATGTTTTTTTCCATGCAGAACACAAAAGTGTGCTTTCTCATGCCCAAGAATAGTTTATGAGAAAGGAAAATAATGCAATAAAAAGAAAAGCTGTACCTGTTTCTGTTGACTCTGCTCTCACTGTCAGTGTTCAAAAGCAGCAATGTGCATTATAATTTTGTTTCACTTAATATATAATTCACATATCATTCGTGTAAAACAGATATGGCTCACAATACCCACACTTGAAGCTAAGACTGGTATTTGTATCACTCAGCATAAGCCACGGGTTTACTCAACCTTCTTATTTAGCAATAATAGTACAATTCTTATCAATGGTGTAACTTTAATTTGGGCCCTAATAGTTATTGGTCATCACAGACCACTGCAGCCTCTGCTAGAACCAGGTACATACATAGTCTTTGATCCTGCATTAAAATAAAAAAAAAGCAGCAAAGGGTTTTACTTGATAAAAAATGGTAAACTGTGAAGAAATATATGGAATTATTTATTTTTGCGGTGACATCCTAATTTACAAAATACCTCACTTTGCTTTTTGTAGTAGTGTCTTATATTTTAGACACATTGGTCTGACTGTATTTCAAAGATGAATAATCAAAATTGCTAGCTAGAAAGGAAGTATCACTTTTTATACTACATTGTCAAGGCAGGCTTTTAGTTTTCAACCAATTAATTTCCAAAGTTTTCATTTATGAGTATCATTATCTTTCTTTGTGAAGGATACTTTGCCATTTGTATTCCTTGAAGCCAGCACAGGTAGTCCTTGTCCTTCCATATTAACGCCTGTGTTAATTTCAGCTAAAATATTAGAGGTGCTCTGGATAGCAAAAAAACCTCACTTACAGTTTTTAAAGAATGATAATGCCATTTCAGAACATAACACTTAGAAGTAGGCAGTAGAGAAGGAAGGAACTCTGCACTACCATAACTCTTTTCATGGCAAAGATTTTCCCTTTTAGGTATTGTCTGAATATCTCATTTACCAATGTTGTTCATCACCCTCTGCTTCCTTTGTTCTGGTACTAAGGCACTGGAAAATAAAGTCTTTGTCAGATTTGTAGAGCTTTCTAGGTGGCTGCCAGTTCATGAGTGTAAAGACCAGACAGACCACTATGAGTGGCTAGTCTGACCTGTTGTATATCAGTGTGGCAACCCATTTTTTCTTGAACCATGCTGCTAATTCCAGCTAAATGGCAGTTTTCAGTTTAGTGACATCCAGTCTTGATTCAAAGACTTTGTGATGGAAAATCCAGCATGTCCCTGGGGAAGTAGCTCCTAAAATGGATTACTGTTACTAAAATAAGTCTGTATTTTATTTCTATGATTTATAAGATTCAATACAATTCCTGTTTTTGACCTCCAGTTGCTGTAGCCTGGCATTTATTAGACTGGTAGATCAAGGAACTACCAAAATTTTTTTTCCCCATGCTAGAATTAAATAAATTCAACGTTTGTACAATCAAAAAAAGATTTATTTTTTTTTTTAAAGGAGTCAGAACAGCATGATTTTTGTCTTGATATACTCCTGTGGTGTGTTGTTCTCGCTGTACAAGAACACCTTTGGACATGATTTGATAGGTTGTTTATCTTCATTGTTTATTTTATCTTCAGCTTTCTTAAACTGATGGGCAACCCTTTCAGAGGCACAGAAATAGTTAGCACAGAAAAAGGTGTTTTTACAAGTGCTTCAGTAACTGATGAACCCAGATCATTCTCATAGTTGGTAGGTCTTGGGATCTGAGATCACTTTTGGAAATGCCTCCACTAAGTCACAGGGAAGGAAGCAAGCATACTCTGTCGTTACCAGAGATGATGCATATTTTTACATTGTCATTAATAAAAAACATAATCTGACAGTAATGGGCAGTGAAACACAACCTGAGTTTCTTTTCTGTTCTCTGTTGTAGGAGAAACTGTGCACCTGGGTGCTGAGTAATTATATTTTAATGCCTGTTATGTATCTCTAGCGCTTGCTTCCTCCTTTCCCCAAAGATAGGATCAAACACACATAGCTATTCCTGACAGATATTTGTTCAACCTGTTTTTAAAAATGTTTGGTGATGGGCATTCTTCCACTTCTGAAGACAATTCATTCTAGTGTTTTACCCTTTTGCCTGCTAAAATTTATTTTAAAGGAAAACTGGGCATGATATTCTCAAACTCTGTTACTACTGAATAGGGTGGATGAAAGACTTTTCTGTGAGTTAAGAAGTAATTTGGTTTAAAAAGTCTGATGGGACACTAAAATAATATTGCTTCCTTCTCTTTACTATGTACCATTGTAAAAAATACATTGTTTGTTGGAAATGTGCCTTTTAGCTTCCTGGCATGGTTGTCAGAGTCAGTAAAAACTTGGCAGTGATTTCATAATTGCCTATGTTTGCACCTAGCTCTTTTTCCCTCCTCATCCCACAAAAAAAAAAAAAAAAGTCAGTGGTTGTTATTATTTTCTGTCACTGTCAACATGAAGATGCACAATTTCATTGTCCTGTGTGAGGTGGCTGTATCTTTAATAAGACAGTCTGTCATATCAGCTCAGTGAATGCTTATGAGATTTCCTTCCTTGAGCCAGGAAATCTTCCACAGCAGCATAGCATGCTGAGCTGCGTGAATATCTGATGGGTTTGGAGTGTTTCTTGTGTACATGTAAAAAAACCAACAACAATAACAGAACCCAATAAAAACCCACCACTTCAAACAGTTATGGTTGGACATAGTTGAACAATGTGCTACAGGTTTATTGAGGTCATGAGTCTCATTAATTTTGATTGTGTAATTAATTTTTAGATTCAGAACACAAGTCTTGCCTTGGATGTAAAGTGGTTGTAGACAACCCCCTTTGTGGAGCCCTTTGCAGTGACGTATGGAGCTATGTAAGTACAGAATGTGATTTCTCCCTCCATTGGTTTTACACATTGCAACAATATTTTTGGGCTCCCAGTTCCAGCTACCATGAAGTGTCAAATGGCTCAATATCTCCATTGACACGGATGGATGTGGAGCTTTCACCACATGCACTGATGTTCTTTGAGCCCTCTCAATGGATAGAAGTGCGGGCCTGTCTGAGACCTTTGCTTAGAAAATCTTACCAAAATAAAAAGGAAAATAAAACAGTAGAAATTCGAGAGTAAGTGGTAAGATCTGTGCAGAATGGAACACTACAGCATCATTCTGTTCCTGATATTGTCTTGCTAATACTGTGTGAATAAGCTGCAATGTGTATTTTCGTCTCTGTGACAGGTCTTGAAAATTTTATATTTATATATAGTTTTATATTCTCATTGTATTTATTTGCTGTATACAGAGTTTTTAACAGTATGCGTTATTTCCAATTTTGCTGGTAGCCTGCTGTACAGGAAGCAGAAAAGTCAAGGTCTTAGGTACCCCAAAATTTTGTGAAGTTTATAGATGGAGCTGGTAAAAATGTCAGCAAAAGGTAAATGTGTGATGAAAATATCTATTATTTCTATTAAAATTATTTGAAAATATGAATAAAATTTACCACATAATTTCACTCGTACTTTATTCAGAGATAAGTAAAAATGCCACTGGAATAATTTTTTTTTTTGCATCATCTCTGTGGTTGGAGGACTCTGTGAATTTCCCAGCTAGAGCCACATGTTCTTTAAGATTCTGAGATAATCTTTACTGTGGTCTTTTTCATGTTTACAACACTTGCATGAAAGTAGATATCGTGAAATCAGAAATAGTTTCATTCCTTTGTACTTCTACAAGCCCCTATGTCCTCTTCTCATAAGTCTTATTTCCCTCAGAACTTGCACATTCTGTTGTCTTCTAAGATAGAAGTCTTTGGTCTTTGTCCTTCATACTTACATTCCTGACAACTGGACCTTCCCTATTAATTTCATCAGAAATCTATCAGGTGTGCGTTTTTCCCCTTATCTTTGGCATGAAGAACCTTGTGTGCCTGTTTTGCCTAAATCCTTGTGTTTGGATGAATAAGCTGCCTGTTTTCCAAGTGCGTTTTTGGTCCTTTTGAGCCTTTTTGTCTCTTTGTTGTAAAGTAGTTGGACATATTTTCTAGCTTGCAGGGTGTGGGGTTATGGGGAGCAGATGTTCCACCTTTCCTCAGTATTTGTTTGTGGTCAGCAGAGGAGTACATACGCCTACAGCCTCACAGCTCAATTCCTTCTGCCATTTAGTAGATTTAAGAGAAATTCAAGGCTCAGTTTTCCCTGAGATATTTAATGATATAATGAAGCAATCATTGTTGTTGTGTAAAAGGCATGCAGAGGCCAACCAGTTGCTTCCCGAAGACAAGTGAAAACTGGATATATTAAAAAATATACTGCTTGGCCTCTGACTAACAAACTATTTCCGGCAAAGATGGGATTACTCCAAGTATGTGTAAAACTGAATTCATCTTGCTGACCCATAGAATTAAATGGTTTAAGTGCATGTGAGTAAACTCTCACTGCGATGAGTTGTATTAGAAGTATTATTCACACTGATATGCCATAATTTTGAAGTGTCTCTAGAACCAACATAAAGACCTCTTACAAAATAGCTTACAAAAAAAAAAAAAATCTGCTGTGCCTTTTATGTCTTTTGGTACTTCTTGGAGAACAATGGCAACATTTGGTATTGCTGACTATTAAATTTTATTGTATGGATTTATGGATTTCAATTTTAGTGTGTAGTTGTGCTTCTATTTAATGGGATGTATACCTATAAACCAAGGAAACTCTGCTGCTTAATCTGCTCTAAATTCCTAAAGCACCACAAAATTCTCTTATGAGTTCTATATTTTTTCTAAGTGTTCTCTGGCAGATACAGTGTAACATTTTTACTGATGCTTTGGAAATGGCCTTTTCTTCAGGTGCACCATATCTCATTTGTTGTGTTGCCTCTTACTTCGTTCTTGCTTTGCAGTGTGATAAAAGTTCAATAATCGAAGAACTGATACCTCCACGTTCTTATTTGGAAAATGCTCTTTCCTTGGGAATAATTAATGACACCTAGTTTCAGACAAGTCATACACATAAAATGAGAGACGGAAAAGTGCTTCTTGTCTTAGAAAACGTAAAGATTTGGGCTTTTTTTTTCTGGTTTGCTGTGCCTGAGTTGTTTTGACTGAGGTCTACTGGCTTAATGATTTGGCATTTTCTACTACAATTTCCAATCAGCTTTACTCTAAACCTCCTGTGATGACAGATTGCTGCATCAGTATGTTATGACTTGCCTCCCCATTAACTAAGTGCTAACCCACGGCACTAAACCATAGCTCCGCAGAGTCAACAGTGAGAGCTCAGTACTGCCTCAGTGAGGGCTTGCATAAAAAGCCACCAATGTCTGCCAGTGGCCTTTACTGAGGGCAAGAAGAAGGCATGGTGAGGGCCAGATGTAGGAGGGTGGAGGGAGGGGAGTTATCTGTGGCACTAAATTTCTAAAGGAGCCATTTGCATGATTTTTTCTTGGCAAACCTGTCTGGCATGTTCTCTAGTTCTGCTTCATATGATCACCACTGCCTGGAACTGTCTTATCGTAACAGTGCAACATTCCTTCTGTAGATAGAGATGAGCACAGTGAAAGCCACAGCACTACACAAATAATTAAAGCTTCTTGGTGTTCAACAAAAAACTGCACTGAGAGAATGCTAAGAATAATAGTTATACACCCACCATCCCAGAAAAAAGCCCAGAAAATGGCAAAATTAAATTCATTTCAAAAGTATAATCTCTTCTGCCAGTTTGTTGTTATGCCATAAGCAAAACCCATTTCTTGAGTTACCCAGGGGATGTAAGGGACTGGTGTCTTGATTTGGAAACAGCAATGTGGCTTGCTAATTTCTTACCTGTGGCTAGTTATGTCCTTGGTGTTGTCTGATACAACTTGATAGGTTAAACTATCTGCTGTATATGAATTTGTTGCAAAGATAAGCAAGAAAATGCACATCTAAGCAAGTCCTTATTACACTCTATCCTGCAATTTTACTCAGCTAATTAGAGACAGAAAACCACAGTACTTAAGTCAAGGTCACAATAAAATTAAATCAATAATCTCTCATGCTCAAATCTTAATATAATAAAGTCATTTGAAATTGTAAGGTTGGTAGTGGTTTTCTCTTGGGAAAATTTAGGCAGAGGACTGATTCTGTCTAAGAATATTAATATAGTCATTGCTGCTTGTCTGCATTGACCTAGGTGGTAAAGGACACAGATGTCCCTCGAATGTATTCCTTCAAGGACCTGAGCATTTGCTCTGCTCTTCCATGGCAAGCAGTGCAGTGTCCTTTTTTGTCTTCAGGCAGTTCCAGAAGTGCTTGTAATGATTCCAGATTTCCACTTCCACCTTAATTTACATTCCTCTCAGTCATTATTGTGCTTGATTTTATTCTTCTGTTGCTTCCTACAATTACACAAAGCATTGCAATAGAAGTATTGGTAAATTACACATAATAGCAATATTAACACAATAATACAACATTTTATGCCTGAAGTACCAACGGACTTCTTCCATTATTGGTTGGTTTTTACTTTTGAGAAGCTACTAAAATCACAGCTTCCATAATTACACGTGCAAGCTCACATAGTGTATCCATAAAACCACTAAAAAACATTAATGCCCATTCACTTTAAAAATAAGATAAAAAAGAATGATTGAATTCTTTTTTCTTTGTTTTGTAGGGTCTCTCTCACAAAATGTGTTGCTGTCTAGAGTGAGAAGCTAGAACCATGGTTGGTAACCAAAACATGTACATTAACTTTCATCAGACTGGCTGTCCTGATAAACTGCAGGTTACACTTCCTCTGTCTCTGCACAGGCTGTACAAGGAAGGAGAGATGCACCAGCTTTGGACATGGTCAGTGGTATAGGGAAGTGAAAAGCAATTTTTTATGTCATGGACTTTGATTTTACAGGGACAGTTTTCCATTGGTTCTCCCTCAGGGATCAGCTCTTCGTCTTCAGTGGCAATTAAAGTACGATAAGACTTCAGAATAGTTGCAAGACGAACTCTTTTCTTTATGGGAAATGTTTAGGCCTTTAGTGATAATGGAAGGTTCTCCCACTGAATTACCTTGATTTCACCGAGGCATCCTTGGTGGTCATGGAGAGATGACGTACAAGTATGAGTGCACAGGAAGATCAGTAGGGAATCTTTGCTGAAAAAACAGAACTCTGTTTTCTGCAAGAGGCAAAGGACCTAGGACCCTGAATCAACAAAAATATTGTTCTGTAAAGGTATTAAATGGTCAAACAGTATGCGTTCAAACAGTGATGTAAATGCCTCATGGCTCTCTAATGTCTTCAGCATTTATTAAAAAATCTTCTGCTTCCCGTGAATGACAGTGAACTGGGGAACTAATTTGCAGTATAATTTACTCTGTGGCTTTGATCCCAAAACCTGTGATATATTTTATTAGAATAATTTCTATTCATAATGAAATGATTAGTGTCCTCCAATGTCTGACTCAAATTTGGACCTATTTTCTTCACATATCTCATATAATTTGAAACATATCAGTTAATTGGAGTTGTCATTTATCTGCCAGCTTTAGTGGAATCAATTTTTAAATCAATGTAGGACACAATGTAATTGAGAATGAGGTTCCAGGTATCCTAGTGGTCACTTCATGGTGCTCCCAATAAATACGACAATTTAGAGCATATAAAATTAGTCTCTTATCTGCTAAATGCATCCTGCTGTGAAATTGCAGCCAGTTAGAAGAGGAAAGATGCCCTCAGCATAGAAAAATGGTTTGAGAGAATATGAAAGTTATAATGGAAAATGTAATAGATGCCAGAAATAATTACACAGATGACTTCCACAGAGTGTGACTGCCATTCCTTGTATTTCATCAGAAAATCCAGAGCCTGTTATTAATGAAACTGCAAAACCAGGAATCTACTGTAGTTCTTTAACCATCAAATAGTCTTCTTTTCCTTTATGTACATTATGTTCTCTCAAAAGGTACTTGTTCCTGAAATGTTTTTCTGTGGAAACAAATGATAATTTAATATACAACTTCTGAGGTTGTGCTACACTCTGTCTTAACCTCTTGAGGTACCTCTTTGAAACACCTTAGCCGATGAAAAGTTAACATATAGTGATTTTTCATAGATGTATACAGAGCATATAATTAATGCAGGAGAAATGGCATTGCTTTGAATATCAACTGTGGAAAGCACATATATTGCAAACTATCCATGTGCACGAAATAAAGAAAGGTGAAGAGCTCACAAAGACATCAGGATGTTGCTGCCTATAGGCGATTCACCAGGGTGCTTCTTTTGCACGTTCCCTTCTGTCAGGGTGCCTGTGAAATGACAGCATGCTTCTGGGTGTGTTTGCTGCTTCAAGATGGTGGGGTCAGGTTCCAACTGTGAATTATACGTCATGGTGGCTTCTGAGCTGTTTGGTTTACTAAACAGTTTCAGCCATTGTTTCTATCTTATTTTACTCTTTTGCTCCCGGTGGTCATTATTTAATAACACCCCACTGTTTTCATTAAAAGCGGAAAAAGACCCCCACCTCTTCCTATTAGAAAAATCTGAGAAATAGAGAGTAGATAGGTCTTATGTGTCTTCAGCCATCTTGCTATAGAGTGGTCCTTCTAGTGCCAGTGTTGAGAGACCCCAGTGACAAACCAAGTCTCTCCGTGCTCTCGCAGTGGGTGAGTTACCTCTTTTAATGCTGCTAACTTTTGAGTGCAACCTGCTTTTGACTGGGGAGGAGGGCAATGCCCTTTCTCACGTGATTTGGACTCTAAGCCAGTGAATGTGGTTTTAGTTATGCATTAGGCTTTGATCGCTTCAGCACAACCTACCGAGATGAGGCCTTGTAGTCTATACATGCTCTAGTGCAATGATGAGTGAGGTGGGTTACGCAAAATGTCCTACAGGATACTGTTTCACAGCAGCTTAATTTCTTGGCATCTGTCTGAATAGTCTGAAGGCTGACACCAACAAATCCAAGATGATGGGTAGTTATCACAGTACTACAGAGATTCCTCCATCCAGCCTTCGTTTTGTTAGTTGTCCCTTTCTTCTGCTGATCACACTCATGGAGAGGGTGAAACAGACTCTACAGAAGTGACTGGAGAGGAATATGGACACATATCTAGAGTTAATGCAGGCATCTAAAGCATAATACATGACTGGTAGCTCCGTGACACTTCTTCTGGTACGTGACTATGCTTGTTTAGAGCTGGTTTTGGTGCAAGGTGTAAATATAAGCTCTCAACTACTACAGAGGATTAGTTTACATTGGAGAGATATTCCAGGTACCAGATAACTTAATTTCAGAGCAAATTTCAGCTCTGAAGGAGATTGTAACATATGATACATTTGACAGTGAATGGAAAGAATAAACAATTGGCATTATGGAATGCTAAAACAAACATCTGGTTTTTGAAACAGATTTCACTACTACGATGAATAAAGTCAGAGCTGAGAGTTGAAACGCATGCAATTTTTTTTCATGGGGGGACTGAAAACATGGGAATGGGTAACAGTTTTGCAAAGCTGAATACAACATTTAATTGACTGAGCTATGATATAGAAAAAAACTGAGAATGAAATAAACACAGCAGTTGGAAGGAAATAGTATGCGTAATTCTAGAAATATAAGACAAGGAAAATATGGCAACTGCAAAGATAACAGGTAGATGACAAAGAACTATAAATAAAATATTTCAAAGTAATATTGCAGCAATTAATTGTCTAAGGGATTTGGTTAATGATTTGAATAGGAATCTGTCAAAACTAACCTTAATTTTTACTGAGTTAGAAAGGTCATTTGCCTGAACATCAGCCCACTGCTAACACTGTTAAGACTTTTCTCTACAATAATTCTGCAAAAGAAATCATGTGCTAACCATAATAGAGCAGTAAGTCAAAAATCATGATGAATGGCAGACTGGAGTCAACTGTGCCCCCCTTTTAATGAAGAACATCCTTTTTTTATTAAATAATTGAACCTAAACATTAAAGATGGGGCAATCAGGCATGTAAGAAGCCTTGAAGAAGAACTGTATTTTGTGAGTTCCATATCAATTAAATTAGTACACTTTGCTGTATGTCACTATTGATTTGCATTTTCTTTTTGGTTGAAATCTGGAATCCGCACTCCCTATAAGCCCTGTCTAATGTTTTTCACTATTTGAAATATGAAACTTGAATTGATAGATTCCTTTTAGATTTCCTTCTCTGCTGCTGCATACATTAGATTTCTAGCGCTCTTCTTTATACAGTGAGGTACCTGATGTGGACACAGGGCAGGTTGAGTTGCAAATTGGAAGTAGATGTGCAAGACAGAGAGGCTTGGGGCATACCTCGCTGTCTCCTTTGAATTACTTAGATGCCACTAAACTGGGGTGGGCTACCATGTCTTCCCTCTGAGGATGTCAGGGTCCCACTGTCCTCCCTCAGAGTGACTTATCCCAGGTCAGAGCCAGAAGACCAATCCTGCAAATCCTTACCCATTTGACTAAGCCTTCTCACATGAGTAATGGCAGAAATGCTTTGCAGGGTTGGGTGGTTTAATTTAGAAGCTAACTATCAGCTCATGGCTTATGTTCTTCAGCAGTGAGAATGATCATTAATCACGATGTAAGGTTTTCAGTTCAGTGGGAAGACCCTGTCGTAGTCAGATTAGTCTATGTGAGAAACATCCTCTATAGCCTTCAGAGCAGCTCACAGCTATGGAATTGCGCCAGTGATTACGCGTGGTAATGATCAATAAAATACAGTTACAGTCATCTCAAAGAGATATATAGTAGACAGGTAAACAGAAAATGGGTTGTATTTAACGTCTGTGTAAAGTTAAAAGTACCTTACACCAACAAATGCTTCCAAATTCAGTGACTTCCTGACTTGTTTATTTTTATCTATGTAATTTCTACTCCTGTGGATGTACATAGTTTTTCTTAGAGTTATTTCAGTGATTTGTGTTTCAGCAGTGGTGAGCAACTTAAAAGAGATATGTCTTGATGAATATTGATTGGATAAATATTTTAAAAGGTACAGATTAGCAGAGAAGGCAAGCACCACGTGCAGTTCATCTACTATGACAAAATGGGAAGCATTTTAAAATATCTTTGATCTCCAGGAAAATTATGTCCTGTGCTAAGGTATTGATTTTTTGATAATTCTTTCAAGCTGTACTCTGCACAGTTTTGCTGCAGAGACAGGGATGCTGTGACATTGGTCCAAATCACTGAGAATCTTTCTTTTTAATGTCAGGATGATAGACTACTTAAGATAGTTAATCAAATTAGAAGTTTGAATTTGTCAGCCTGGTTGATATTTTCAAACTTAAACAAACCAGCAAACGTAAACAAACCATCTTCTTTCTGGGAAGAGATGCTGTTTTGCTGAAAACTCATGAAATCATCATGGTTGATGAGGCCTTTAGTTGGTGTTAAAGCTGTGTCCCAGTCATTGTGTAATGTTTATTTTTGTCACCCCACCAAAAGTAATTGAAGCATTACTGATTTCAAGAGACGGGAACAGCTGAGGGCTGCTCTGTAGGGACACAGAGACAAAGACATTCCCACGATGCCTTTGAGGGAGCAATAGGATTTCTGTGGGAACTGCTTCGGCCCAGCAAAAGAACTACCATTTCCTGCTCACCTCTGTGTAGAGAATCTTGCTCCCAGGTGCTTAAAGAGATAACATGTTAGGATTGTGAAATTAGGGCAATCTTTCAGACAGGCTCTGAGTTATACAGGGGTGGTAATGTGCACTATAGCCACACTTTCTTCCCAAATGAAGAATGAGGAAAAAATTTAAGTCTTTAATCTTGAAAGAAACATGGAATAATTTGACTATATAGCCTAAAATTTGTAGCGGGGAAAATAAAGTTAGCACCCACCTGCCTGCCCAAAGCAGTGGAGCCCAAGTCCAGCTGGGGCATCTTTTTCAAGTGGTAGGCAAGTTGCTGTGAGCAATTCCAGGAAAAATGCCAGAAAACTTTGGCAACTTCCTCGTGCCACACTCAAAAGACGAAGAAGCCTAGCATGGAGCCAGGGGGATGGAGAAAGGTAGCTGACCCTCTTCAGTATTGTTCAAGAAAATCACAGATTGGTCTAAATAACACTGCAATCATAGTTGAAGTCACCTACAGAATAGCAATAGCATTTTGCTATCTGTGGTTCAAAAATTAACTTAACTGATACTTAAAGAAGATTCAAAAAGGATAGAGATAGAGGCCATAAAAAAGCAACTGAAAACTGTTAAAGGTTATTAAAGGAAGAGAGGATCAAAGGAAATGGAGTTTATGTGGCTTCTTGCAATTTGTCTTGTAAGATTGGAATTCATCATGCGTTTCACTAAAGCTGAAGTCATCATACTGTCTAGTTCATGTTGTATGCAGGCTATGAAAAACTTTGTATATTACAATACTAATTTTTCTTAGACATAGTCTAATTTTTTCTTCCTCCTAGATATGTCTTGAAATATTCCTTTAGTAAGTGTCATTTTTGTTAAAAGATAAACAAGAACAAGGAACCTCGTGGTTATTTTGCTTGTATTCTGGAATGAATAGTATCGATATCACTAGTGACAACACAACAATTTGCTCCTATAAAAACACTTTTCATTGATGCATCCCATGCTCTTCAGAGTGGTATTATTATTCTAATCTGTGGGTTAAGGCTGGTGAAGCTGAATCACTGTGTAGTTACAGCTTTTTATCCAAGGCTGTGCAGTAAGTGACAGACCTGGGAATAAGGTTCTGAAGTGAGCTCTGTTAATTAGGTTAATAACAACAGTAGCAGCAACAGCATCAAGATATCTTGGAATTTGAGGATGAGAGTTGAAATCTTTAATTGGAAATCTCTCTATTAATGCATCAGGTCAGGTTATGACTTTGCCACAGGGAAAGTATGTTGGGGATAAGATGGAGTACAGTGATGATTCAATGGTGAAATCAAGCCCTTCAGAATAACAGCCTTGTTATTTGCTAAGTAACCCAGAAATCTTTTAGCTACCGGTCTTTCCAAATCATACAGTTTTCTTCCAATGATTGCATGTTCGAAGTGGTTTGTCTGCCACAGCTGAGGTGCCTGGAAGTTACAATATGGGCAAGTCCGATTAGTGGCTGTAGGTTGCACCCAAGATGGCTGAGAGAGATTTGTTGTCAGCAGCAGGGTAGGCTGTCTTGGCACATTGATTGTCCTCTGGAGATACCTCATTCTCTCCTCTGACTGCACGTCCGGAGCGACAGATTTTGCCATAGTTATCTAGCCTTTTGAAACCCAGAAGTCAGGAAAGACGATTGTTTCTGGCAAATAGTATTTCTGAGGCACTTTTCAAACTCAAAGCTTTTTAGCACTTATGTTTTATTGTCAAATTGTTTCCATTTATGAACCACAAGATATTAGTGGAAATTCCGATCTGTTCAAAGTTTTGAATGGATGAGGACTGGAATATATGTTGGAAAGTAAAGAAAGCTAATGTAAATGAAGACAGCTAGAGGTGATGTGGCAGACTGCAATAGATGTGAATTCTGTGAGTAACATGCAGATAAAAAGCTTTTCATCAATTAAAAAGATGACAAATTACATTTAGTGTTGCAAACATTCATTAAATGTTTCTTGACTTTGCAGCACTCTTATCGAGAAGTCAGATGCCTTGAGAGCTCCAGAGAAAAATCTGCTTCAGACATTTCTCAAAGGAGCTGCACATGCAAGGAGAGCTCTGGTGGCTGCCATCTTTTACAAACCTGTGCATGCCCCTTTTGTGAAAAACACCCAGTTCTGAGTTAGTTTATTGCCTTTTAGGTTACTTTCAAAATTCAGGTGTACAGGGAGATGATGGAGGTGACAGGAATGCTTCATGGAGTTCGGTTTAAGGCAAATCAAAATCAGATCTTAAGTAACTGACTTTTTTCTTAAAGAGACTTAAAAATCATGCTTTTAATTGGCACTATTAATTATTTTTACTACAAGTAACTTCTGCAAGTACTGAGTAAGTGCAATTGGGAGAAATTTTTATTTTGTGTATTTAAGTGTGCTTATTTCTCCTTTCGCCAGGCTTTAGTTTATCTTAGATTTTTTGTTTCTTCTCTATAGTGAATTCTGTGTTGCTTGTGTGGCTGTTTTGAAACCAGAAAGGGGAAACATTTTTTAAATTAGGAAAATGTTATTACAGAACTACAAAAAATTGGCAGAGAAATTCAGAGAAGATATTCCATCTGCCACTAGTTTTAATTAAATCAAAAGTCCAGAACAGAAACAAACATGCACAAAACCAGAATTCAGTCACAGTATCCTATTAACTGACTTGTATATTCAGAGAAGTTATTTTCATCAGAAAATTAAAATGACCTCAAAATATTTTTGTTCCCTTTTCTCCAGTATGTGTTTTATTATTGTATGAAACAGAAGATTTTGAAGTAAACAAATAATCCTTTTCTGAACCACAGTATTCTTGTTTATTTACATTTTGAATGTCTGCATATTATATTATGTAGCCCTCGAGCCATTCAAGTTAGTTTTAAAATCCTTGTTAGCCTTTTTAACATTGATATTTGAGAAGTTTCTGTTTCCCTAGAACATAATTTTTGAATGGTTGTTTAACAGATGAAGTGACACATATTGATGCTATGTTCTGTGGCATCAAGTAGTTATTAACAAAGTTCAGTGTGAGTTAAGAGTGTCATAAGCAGGTTATTAAAAGCGCTCTCTAGACTGACCAGCAGTTCGTATCTTAAGACTGTGCTAAGATGTTTACTGATGTCAGTAGCAATTACGATGTGTTGTGGATTCTCCTTCTCTGAAGATATTCGAAACCTGCCTGGATGAGGTCCTGTGCAACCTGCTCTAGGTGACCCTGCTTCAGCAGGGGGGTTGGACTAGATGATCCACAGAGGTCCCTTCCAACTCCTACCATTCTGTGATTGTAAGTTGTGATGAGAGGAAAACAAAATTCGGGTTATCTGGCATCATGTGGATAGGAAATGAAAGTTGATGGGTGTCAGAACAGTTCTCCTACTTGGAAAGCATTTAGGAAATTTATTAACTATGCACATCCCAAAGTCATTTCAGGATCTACCATTTTTTATTCCTTCTATATGCAATTCGTCACCATCATTGTCAGCATGCTTTCTTTTCTTCCCTTTTCTACCTTCATGTACGCATACACAGAAACATGTATACTATTTCTATTTCCCATAAACAGTAGTAATCCAGGCAAAATAAATTTATGGTTACTCTTCAAGTATGGAAAATACAGTGAAAATACAGTTGGTTTTCAGAATTTAAGTACTTTTTTCCTGTTCGTAACTTGACAGCTAGAAACAGATTCTGTGATACCTCTGCAAAACCTTAGTAAAGGTTTAGTCACCTTTTTAAGCGAACTGTATGTGCATGCATGTTCTGTAGATGCATATGCTAAGAATTCTGAATTTTTCACTTGCTTGTCAATCATAAAGTACTGTATGCTGGAGATACAAGCAATAGTTAATAGTTTCCCCAAGAGATCATATCCTTTATCTGTAATGATGGAAAGACCCCTCAGTGTTTCAGTTACCTCCTTATACACACACCTTATATATACACCTTAACCTATCGGGATAGATGATAAGATTTGCTGTAAACATACTTCTGTTCCTGTGCTTAGATTCACCTGCGTCCAACACCTTACAACATCAGGCTTAAAGAATATATGAAGTATTACTGCCAGGCACCGATACCACGCTGTTCAACCTGCAGAAACAAGATGGTGCAACACCTCCCCATTTGATAGAATGCTGCTGGTTTGAGTCTGGTGCTGTCTTCAAATTGATGTGGCTATAGAAGATAATATGAAGCAATACCACCTGCTATGTTAGTGTGTCCTGAGGTCAACCTCTTTGCCTTAGCTGTAAACAAGACGTGCCGCTGCTTCTGGACTAGGTCTGTTTTCATGTCCTTTCTTGGAAGACACTCTTGTACTATGGTTGAGACATGGATGTTCTATTTCCCCGTGGTTCTCCTTTTCCTGAGAATACTGCATGGGGTAAAACCGTGTATGTCAATACCAGTTCTGGGGGGTGTCTGTGGGGGCATACTACTGGTACCACAACCTGCTTAGTCCACAGTTAAGGACACCCAGACCTTACCTTTACTTCCAGACTTATCACCACAGCCTTGGGGTATTTGAGACATCTCAGGCCTTGTGTCTCACTCGTCAGTGGCTGGATGACTGCCATCCATTGAGGGTGGATGTTTGTTCCTGTTCTGGGGTGTTCTGGTCAATATTAAGGGGTACACCAGGCTGTTGAGAACTGTGCTGTTAGGTCTTCCTTTCCTAGTGCCTTGGCCCACCTACTGAAAAGCAAGGGTTATCCACTAGTTTATTTAGATTTCCTTAACTGTCACATGCTAGCTGAAGACTTCTTTCTTCTCACCTCTCATAGTAATCACATTTTTGAAGAATTTGTTGGCGTTTTGTCACGCATCAGGAAACCCAATTCCCCATGGTACTTGGACAAATTATTTTCTGTGCTTGTGTAAAATCAGTGTTTGAGTCCATGGCAATCTACTGTCTCTTGCATCTTTCTGTGAAATACTGAGGTAAATTCGGCTGTCCTAAGAGTACCCATGGAGAGAAGTGAACAACCGAAGATCAATACCATGAAAAACCTAGCTATCTTAATATACTTTAAGAGTATGATTTTAAGAAAAAGTCAGTTTGAATAATTTTCTGCAGTGTATTTATGCTAACATATATCTAGCACAGCTGGAAGCTGGAACATTTCTGAGTTGTACTATCAAGATAAAAGGGTGAAATTTGGGTTTTTGTATTTAACTTTTTCCTTCATGCTTTTGGTTTATCGAGTTATTCAGTAATATTTGAAAAGCCAGCAATTATAAAAGTACCAGACTCATGAGGAAAGAGAAGACGTGACTTTTCATAAGGTTAGCAAAATGAAAAGATGACCTTACAGCAATGTGGAATTTCCTAAGGTACCAGTGAAGTTTCTAAATTCTGGCAAGTTGATTACTGTTAGTGAGCGCGAAAAGCCTCTGGAGGATACTTTGGAAAAAGGAATTACAAGATCTTGCAGTCAAAACATTAGAAGCCACTTTCCTGAAAGATGCTGAGATTTAATGTAGAATTTGAAGCTTTGGGATACCTACTAGTGACCCCAACTCCCCATACATTGAGACAGGGTAATGAATAGAATTGTAAATTAGATGCCAAATGATTATGGATGAAATCATAGTGAATTGAAGGCTCATGTCAGTTATGGCCTGGGACTTATGTGCAACTAAAACTCAGCTTAGATCCTCATCTGCTGTCATGGATGTACTTCTGCTGTTCCATGGCACTATGGTGAGCTGTATGAGCCAGCTGGCTGCTTGATTTTATATTCTCTGAGGAAAATTAGTAGATTATAGGCTAACATAAGCAAGAATATTCATATACATAATTATCTAATGACACCAAGACACAAGAAAAGGCAAAGAAATAGCACTATATTTCCTTAAGATTTCTCTTAAAGGATTTAATGATAAAAATTAGAAAATTACTCACAAATCTCAAGTTAGTTTCAAAAAGGCATGAAAATTCAAAACCCATATCCTTTAGAAAAAGACTTTTTATATAGGTCTTGTTATTAATTGAGCTGGTATTCAACAAAAGCATTTTAATATTAAAAAACCTCTATTCCTGTTATCTGAATCACTGGTCCATATGGAATTTAAATTAGTTATTTTTGTAGATTTTAATAAAGAAAAATTGACTCTGCATTTGTTAATCTTTCAGGAATACGTACCTTATTCATAATAATATAGAGATCTGCACTGGTGTATCTCAACCATGATGAGAGCCATGAAGGATGTCATTCAACTAATAATGAAAAAGCTCTTCACCTTTGGTTAGCTGAGGAGGTCCAAAAGGTTCTTCCAGAAGGAAAAACAATTAGCTCCAGAAAAGTTTTGTACTCCTGTTCAGGGAGAACAGTATATGTTAAAGATAAAGAAAATCACACTGGATCATACTAACTAAAGCTTTCACCCAATTTGAGTGCCTCACTGGTGAACAGAGTGGCAGATTTGTCTGATCCTTTGCAAATGGTCCTATACTTCTGAGGAAGTCTTTGGCAGATATAAGGTCATGTATAAAATCTTGGTTACGGTTATTCTTCTGGAATATGTCCTGCTTGCAGTTATTTATATGTATTTATGGAAATACATAAAGGATATGAGGGGATCCTGTGAAGTATAATATTCACAGGGTGCTGAAAAAAGTGCTATTAGATGGCTCGGTACTGATTCAGTGTTAAAAGACTTCAGTGATAGACTTCAACACGCACAAAGACATCGGGCATTTAAACATAATGCAGAGAGTTCAGCAGGTCTCATCCCACTTATAGCACATGGTTAACATCCTTGCCCCTGTTTTCCAGTCTGCCCTTCCTCACCAAGCTATACCTCCTTTATATTAATAAAAAGTAATTATAATTCAACCATATTAATTATCCCACTGAATCTCTTGTACAGCAGCTAAATCGTGGTTTTGGCTGCATGTAAGGAATTTTAGGTCCTGTTTATTTCCTGTATTTCTTGTATTGTTGTGTAGGCTTGTACTGAATGACTATACAGATTCATGTGTACCTTTTTCCTTCTGTCTCTTTTGACCCTATTCTGAGTATCTCTGAATTTCCTGTTATTAGGTTATGATTCTTGATAGTATTCTGGTGTATCTGAGTTTCACCATTTGTAGGGTAAGGCTAGTGATCCTGACCTGTGTATGAAAAGCTTTGTGTTCTCCTATTGAAAAGTGCCATGCAAGAGTAAGGCATTATTTTTCACAAATTTAACTCCTGGCAGCATTGAGCACTACCACCAGAATGCTAAAAGACCTCTAAATCTATTGTCCATTTCAATACAATTTCAGGGGCTAAAACAAGAAAAGAAAAGCAGCAGAATGTGAAGACAGGAAAACTAGAGGCATAGCATGACAGGCTGTGGTGGCAAATACAGTTCTCTTTCTTACTTATAACAAGAGGGCATCTGCTGTCTGAGCAAGTTGATGTAAAGCAGGCCTGGGGAATCAAGTAGTGAAACAGCAGACACAGAGAGCAGTAAGACACTCTTTGGAGCAACAACAAAACAGATGGTTCAATGGCCCCCTGTCCACTCCAGAGAATACACAATTACTTATAGGACAAAGCCCATCTGGTCCTATAATAATCTGAGAATTCATCATGACTAAAGCTGCGGTGGGCTTTTTGCCAGATGTTTAAATTAATTTCATCAATCCCTTCTCTAAACCTATCTAAAAAGATCCCATCCTCTCCACCATTTAACCTGCTGAAACAGGTTCACCTCTTGTCTTGTGCTCAGAAAAACAGAAGAAGCTAGTGCTACCTGTTACCTTTGGGAAGGATGGCCTGTGCCTATTGGAAACTGCTGCAAAGGAAGCGAGCAGTCATGAAATATGAGAGGCCACCCTGCTGACTTATTTGAAATTCTGGCACAGTGACTGATTGTCTGAGGTCAGACAGATAAAGGAGACAGCATGTAAAGGGGTGTAAAAGAATATCTCATCGTGATTTTCAAGACACTAAGCCAAGTACTTGTAGTGTGCTCAAACGAAGTAGGTGATTGTGCTATAAACAGGGGCTTGTAGAGGGAGAAGAAGAAAGAGATATAGTCATACTGGGATAGACTGCAGATTTGGGGAGGTGTGGAACAGCAGTGGTATTTTTTGATATTTAGGGTCCATTAAGTCACTGCTTTCTACCTTCTGTAGTCACTCACATCTGAACAACAAGGTAGACACCAAAGCCTCTCAACTCAGGGGGGGAGTTAACTTGCTGCACGAGCATGAAGACTATGCAAGGCATGTGTCTGTGTTAAGTTAGGCCCTGGGTGATGAGCTGGTGAGAGTGAGGTGCAGTGCAGAGCAAGAGCAAAATGTGTTTCAATTCAAGCTGCAGTCTCCTAGAAGTATCTTGGAAAATATCCTAAGCACTTATCTCCTAAGTTCTTTGATGCTCGTTCGACACTTTGGAGGAATCTCTGGGTCAAGTAGTAGCTAAAGTGAATTCCTTACTAAATTGTATCCTTTGTGCACATTATTGCAATTTTCAGCATACATCTGATTTTATCTTTTGTAAGGGCCTACCTGGTTTCAGTATGCTGTTGGCTTACAAAATCTCATTCAACCTTTTTAGCCATTTTCTTTAACTATCAAAGAGGCATGATTGCTACCTGCAGGCCACAAAGGGAAGGGAGTGGAGTGATATATGTGATTATAAAACTCGTCTGTCTCTGTATGAAAACAACTCTGTCCTAAGGATAAAACAAGAGCCTTCTTCCTCAGTCGGGCATCCAGTCCTGTGAAATTAATGCTTCCTCTATATAACTTTCTAATTCAATCTCTATAACATTTCCATACCTGTGCTGCAGCTAAGTTTCCAGTAACCAGCTGCCAAAGAAAAATGTATAGGCATTGCAGTATGTTTCAGAATCTGGAACAGCTTTCAGGCTGTCACTGGCTCAGTTTCAGGCTTTCTGACAGGCTATAATCTGTCCTTCTTGAAACAACTGATAATTTTGCAGGCAGGAGCTGTGTAAATTGCCTGAAAAATGGACAGCTATTATTTTCAAAATATTATTAAAAATGAGAAAACTAAAACTAAAAAGTGCAGATGATTTTATTTTGAGCGCTATTTTTCAGAGTAGTGAATACTTGCTTTGTAATTCTACTTGATGGTGCAATTTTAAAACTGTAAGTTCTCACTAGCGTAACATTTGCTAAGAGACGAATGTACACCATTTAACTTATGTGAATATAACATGAGGTGGTATGCTAGAGGACACAATAAAGGACATATAATTAAGCATCTGAAACTCACATTAACTTCATCACAGTGCACTTGTAACATCTATATGCTTTAGTAATAATGAAAATACTACTGCATGTGAAATCAACGCTGCTACCAGAAAGTCCTCATCTTGGTACTTTTGCATTTTCAGTCATTGTGATCTGGAGAGTGACCTGAAAACGTCTCACTAATTCTTTTAAAATATGTAGCATGTAATTTTTATTTTATAAAGCCATAATTTTGTTTTCTAGTGTAAATGGAAAAAAAAAATGCTAAGTTAAAATCCCCAGAAGTAGTTCAGCTTATTTATGAACATATTCTCTTGTTAAATGCAGACCTTAATACACTAATTTATGTATTTACTTAATTTAAATTCTCTGTAGCTTTCAGTGCAGGAAAAAAAACAGTCTTCAAAGTTGGCCTTTGGGTTTGCATGCAGAAAAATGTGAGTGGGCTGAACAGATCAGTCCAAGGGCAGGTCTTGGATGTAGTATGGAGTAGGTCTGGGTGACTGAGAACGCATGCTGCTGTACTATGGGGTTTCAAAGGAATTTATCACTGTTTAGGACCATGTACACAACAGGAGAAACCTGCTTATCTCTTTGTAACCAGGGAGCATTTGCCAGAGCAGAACAGGTGCTGTTCCACCACAGAGAAGATTTGGAAACTCCACACAGGAGTGGAAAAATCTGGAATATTTCTGAGATGTTGATTTAGCATTTTCTTTTGAAATATTGAGTAGAAACACTACAGTGATTTTTTTGATTTGTCTGTTTTCCATTTTATGGCCCAGGAAGTTAAGCAACAAAACCATATTTTGATGAGAAAAGAAAAAAAGGAGACACTTTTCTCTTTCCTACGTTTTAATTTTCTAGTAGTAGTATTTTTCATAACAATGCAGTATTTGAGGGTATGTCACACAACAGCGAGTGCACGCATCTGAGCACACCTGCATGTTCATTTTTCTGGCTTGGGTCCTTGTAGTTGAGCTGTGGCATTCTGGCTGGCTTTCCCAGTCCTGGTGTGGTTCTTGCAACTCAGTGTGTGTGTGTGTGTGTATCAGTGTGTGTGTCACTGGTGTGCTTTGCTGCTGAGACCATCATGCGTCCACACCACCAACCCCCTCCTCCCAGCCTCTGCTTACACAGAAGTCATTATGGGTCAATGAAGCACAGATATGCCCTTTCCTTTCTTCTGCTTCAGTGCTTCAAATGTATGTGTTTTTAGGTAGTCTTAAGGGAGGTGATAATTCCCTCTGCAGAGATTGTCTACGGGCCTATACACCATCCTACGGCCCCAAGCAAACCCAGGTAGTGGGACCAACATGTGATTTAAGAATGTTGTACGCAGAGATTAATTTTATCCAATTAAGACCCAGCTATACTTGTGAGATTCAATGATACGTAAGCTTTTTATGGGCTGCTAGCATACAATTGAATTTTATCTGAATTGACTACTGTGCAAACATCCCCAAATCCAGACTTAATGACTATGGAAGGTATTAGCCTTTATCAGTACTGTACATGACACCTTAGCATCCTCTGTGTTTACAGTTTGTGGTGAGTGCTTCATTAAGTTTTCTGTGTATGCTTGCTATTGCTGATACACAGCAGGGACAGATTAGGATAATATAAAATATTTATAAATCATATCCAGGAATTAAAACAGTGGGTACAAAATGACTACCTTCACGTTGGAGAAAATAAGATTTCAAAGCAATTATAGGGAGTTTAATATATCTGGTCTTTTGTGGCTTTATGGCTTAAATTCAAAACCAGGTGTTTCTGTATGTAGCTATGCCATCTACTATTAAGCAACTGGAATAATAGGTTATCCTTTTTTTTTCTCTTAATTCTTTCCTCTGAGGTCACATCACTTGTTTGGCTTACCTTTGCTCTACAACATGCAAAATTAGATATCTTTTTTTTTTTTTAATTTGGTTAATTTGAGGGAGGTGTTAAGATGTGTTTTTTTTGGTACGTACGTTATTCTGTGTCCTTAGGCAGTGTGTTATTCTTGGCAGACTTTTAAAGAGCAGACATAAGCACCTTTAGCAAGTTCCTATTTTCACTGGTTCAAGCTTACAGTCACCAAAGTCTATAGCACCTCCACATCACTTGAAGCTCGACAAATTTTTAAAACTACCATTCTTATTTGAACATGAGGAGGAGGAAACACGAAAATGATAATAACCATCACTAAAATTTCATTTAAGCTCTATGTCATTGTTATTTGGCTAATTTCACGATGCATAATAACATGCATCAGATGAGATGTAAGAACGGATCTTCTGCTGGAAGTGTGCAGTCTTGGTTGCTGTTGGATAAATGGGTGAGAGAATCTTTACGTTGCACTGAAGTCTCTGTTCCACCTTGTTGCTGGAGTAAGGACTTAATGTATTTAGGTAACGCTGTTTTCCTTGACTGTGGTAAACCTTGCTGGCAGGTAAAGAGGCTGTTTGAATGACCTCCTTCTGTTTCAGAAAAATAGAAAGTATTACCTGCATAGCCCCCTGCTTTGTTCATAGCCTTTGACCATCATGGCTACAAAGGCGCTGCTGTCACAGTTATTGAAACATTTTAAGCACCTGCCTCCTGCAAATTTCAGATTGCTCTAAATGGCTAGGATTGCTCAGATGGCTAGGATATCACATTTCTGAAGAGCTCAGGTGACACAGGATTTTGACAAGTCTCCATTTTCCCTTAATTTCTATGGGAGCTTGCTGCCACTGTGGACTTGAAGTGGCTTAAGTGCCGTCTCTGGGAAAACAAGCAAGCAAAGAAAAAACCCAGACAGGCTTTTGGATACTCTAGGCTCTTTGTCTTCAAGTCTGAATCTAAATGTGGATCTGGGTGTGACAAGAAGACCAAGACACGTGGACATACTGGAAAAGAGTAGTGAATAATGTCATGCAACACGTAATGGCTGATACGTGGTCTAGCTGTATAGACAAGGAGTAAATCCTGCTGCAGAGACAGAGCAGAAAGAGTGTACATCATTTTTCTGTACCTGTTGTGTGCATAACAATGCAAAACCAGCGTTCCTTATGAGAAAAGTAATTTTAATGTATTTTCTAAAACCTAAATAATGGGCTCTGTAGAGACAGTGTTCCAAAGAAACACTGCTTTTGAAGGTTAGTTCCCTTTCCTTGACTTCAGCAGTTTCATAGCAACTGAGAATGGTGCTTCTATTGTATGAAGTATGCAAGGGATTAATTTCAAATACAGGTCATGTTTAGCATACAGAGTAGAGTTAGAAATGTTCTTTTATAGTGTCACAGAAATGCTAAAAACAATGGGACTCCCTTGTTCACTCGGTTTTGAGGAGGGAAATGGGATTAGCCTTGGCCATAACTGCTGTCGTATACTGAAGACTCTTCTGACTACAAGTATTCCGAGCACATTTTCAGTTCTGGTGAGAATAATGTTACTGGGTGCTAGATCTGCATACTAAGACAGACAGGCATTATTCAGGATAAACTTCAAGAATTTTGTCTAGATGTTCACACTGATGGTAATGTATCTAGCACTAATAGCTATGAAATTAATATGGTAAAGAAGGGGATAATATAAGCCCAGGGCCTACTAGTATAGTAGATATTATAATGAAGATAAATATTCTATGAAAGCAAATCAGTCAGTCTGAGGACACCCCATGGCTGGTACGTGTCTGGCTTTTGCATTATTAATTATTTAGTTGAGAAGGAATCGGATAATCCAGGAGACCAAGAATGGTTATTTTTGTCACTCTTGTTCTTCTCTCCATTAACTTAGCTCTGCTGTAGGGAAAAAGTAGAGCTCTAACAGGATTTAAAGGCAACATAAATGTGTGTAGGAATTTTCAGGAGCCCTTGGAGAGAAAGAGAACCAATATTTTTGGCGTGCCTGTGAGTGACATAAATGAAACCAGGGGCTAAGCAGAAGTGTTACATGCAAAAATGTGCTCTAAGACACTGAGAAATGGATAAGCAGATTGTTTATGTCTGGGCTGTGTCTTGGGAAGACCTTAATCAAATCATGTCAGATTTGCATTGCGCAGTCACCCTCTGCCTCTGGTAGCATCAGAATTTTCTGGCCTGTTTAATTCCACACATGCAGTTTGTGGCAGCAAAAAACCAGTGTGAGTGCTGTGGCAGACATGCTCTGGCACACAGTGTCTCTGTTTGGCTCTCTGCAGTGTAATGCAGAACAGGATTGTCATCAGCTGCTAAAAGCCCTTCACCTCACCCTCTCGATCTCTTTCTGCCTCTGCTTGGTGGGATCACACAGCATATCACAGTAGTTCGTTCTTCCAGACTTTTGTTACTGTATGAATACACAGGCCACTTGGGTTTGTGGTTGCTATGAAATGGAGAACTGCCCTTCAGGAGCTTGTCTGAGGTTGTTCTTTTCATGGAGGTTATAAAAGTTAATGTATACTTGATATGCACTTGATATTAGATGATGAGACATGAAGAAAAACCCTGCATGACCTTAACACAACCTTCATCCGATGAGTTCTGCCTTGTTTTCATAATAGAGGCTATTGGAGGCACATCCCACACCTGCTGCCTGTTGCTGCAATTTGATTTAATACCGTTCCTGTCCCTTGCTTACCTCAGTGATCACAAACAGTTTCTGCAAACGTCAGTTCCAATTTGCTTTCATGCAGAATGGTGTTTATTTTATTAAATGATTGTGCCTACATCTTTCCTAATTCTGTAATGTTTTTTGAAGATTAAATGCAAATGACCAGGGGTTCAAAAAGCACAGAAGATTAGAAGGAAGCTGTTCCCTGATGCTCCGTTAGCATGTTTGTGCAGCAGCTCTGAGATATATAACACTTGCCCTGTGGCTCCCAGCGTGGGGAGGCATTGCCAGAGAGCTACTTTCCTGTCAGATGCTGCCAGCACTGGGACGCTTCCCTAAGAGAAGGACATGGCGATGTTCGCTGAGGGAGTGTGAGGTGTTGGACTGAGCCTACTGTGAGGGGGCCCATAATGGCAAACCAGGTTCATGGCAATAAACTGCAGTCCTCAGCACAGTATTTACACTGAGGCCACAGAGTCCGAGGAGAGATCACTTGTGCTGGACACAGCACTATAACTACGGGGTATGGCAATTTCTAGAAGTGTTTACTATCTCTTGGCCTTCATTTCTCCTTGCTATTTTGCACTCTATAGAAAGGGTAGGATTTTAGCTTGATGTAAAACCATATAGATGATACTTGGTGTTTAACAGCCTTGATGACCTGATGTCACATTACACAGTGAAACATGAAGAGCTTGTCAAGGAGGGCACAAGTTTCCTGTTTCGGTGACTTAGTTTTCAAACAAAAAGTACACCCTTCTGGATGGTAACTTTATGTAGCTACTGCATTAAGTCCAGCACTTGTGTTTTTAGTTGTCTGTCTGATCATTTTACATAGATTTTAGCCCAATAATTCTCAGCAGATCTGTTGTCCCGAGTGTATCTGGTGGACTTTGAACAATGAATAATTGAATATGATTTTTTTAATATTTGACTCAGTCTCATATGATGTACCTATGAAAGCATAGGCTATAATTTCTTCCTATACAAAAAAAAAATATTAATCCATTACTGTCTATCCTATTATTAACATTTGCAAGGGACTTAGTATCCCTCAAAAGAGCTAAGAACATCATTACTGGAGCACTATTATGGCCTTTTAATCTCCTTTTTTACTGTCTTGGTTAATTTCAGCATACTCAGTGGGATGGGTCAAAGCATTGTTTCAGTGGTATATGGTATTTGCATGGGAATTTTTACTCCTTTAGTGCTTTTAACTGCTTCAGATGAATGTTTCTAGGGAGTTCCTAAAAAGCAATGTTCTTCCCTCTCTCCCGTTTCTTTCCCTCTCTTTCTTCCACTCTGTCCCCTGTGTACGTGTGCACGCATACGTTTTAGCTGAACAGTTAATCTGTCCATGTGTTTGGAAAGCTTTCAAAAATCATACTTGTTAGGACTGATTTTGCCTCTTGGTTTAAGGAGCAGTAGCAAAATTAGAAAGCTCATCCTGACAGTGGATGATGCAGGATATGGGATGCAGAAATCTGGATTTGAAACACGTCAATACATGTCAAAACATATATTAGTAAATTCTCAAGCTATAACCGAAGGCATTTTTTTCCTGCAACACAGACCAAATTTAGAGCCTATAAGGAAAATAATTTTTTAAAATGTTGGAATTTTTTGTGCGGTATTCATTAAATGAATTAATGGAAAGTAATTTGAGGTATTCATATAGAGACATCTATTCAAAGAGAATAGATATCCAACAAAAATAAAAGGAAACTATAAATTCTGAGACAAATGTTTTGATCATGTCTTACTGAAGACAGGTGCAGAACGTCTAACTATCTGCTCTCCACGATTTGTACAATCGGATATTCACAGAAGAAAGCCTCTTGAATTTTTCTTCACCTTTTCTCAGCCTGGAAACTCTTGAGAACCGAGTCTGACTACTGGGGAAGAGCAGGCATACAGAGCTAGCAATGGAAATATTCATCCCCATCCTCCGCTCTGCACACAGTTGTTGTGGCTCAGGTATATATTATTTTGTTTGTTGTCTAGCCCACACCCTTAGTGCTAATTCTGTTGACAGAGGTCCTTCTGTTATTTCTAGAATTCAGTCTGGGAGTCTCTTTCCAGAACCACATGGGTGTAGTTTCTTGGCTGATTATCTAGATATTTCAAGCTCTAAATTTATCAGCATCTCTACCCTGACGTCTCAGCTCATCACTTTTCTTTCAGTGGTTGCTTTTTTCCCCTCCCTTTCACACTTTTCCCCATGGCTCTCAAGCAGGCTTATTCTGGTTCTGATGCTCACAGGGAAAAAGAAAGCAAGTAAGCATGGTGCTCTGTCTGGGCATAGCCCAGATCTCATGTAAGTTAAAAAACATAACAGGTTCAAGCTTAAAATCCCTGATGCTCTCACTATTTTATTTATCTTTATTACGTGTCTGTACATAGTCCCTAGACCCTCAGAACTGACTGTCCGGGTGTACAGAAGAGGATAATGAATCACAAACCTCCCTAAATAAATCTGTAAACTTCTGACCAATAATCTAAAGCAATGTCTGTACTAACAATGTCACCAACCCTGTGTTCCTACCGTGCTTGATGGCGTATCTTATTAAAAATCAGGAAAACCCTCAAATATTTTAATAGTGTTGCTTATTGCAACGTGTAATTGCATATTAAACTGTTTTATATTCCAGTTGATAAAGCAGTTATTCACCTATGACTGTAAAAGCCATTGGTAAATTTGCAGAAAAATCTGTAAGCATCAACATAGGGCTAAATTGTAATAAAAGAGCAAGGAGGTGGGAAGCTGATAAGCGAGGTGGTGACTCAGAGAAGAATGATAGTTCCGGGAAAAGTAAGCAGAGAACGCCGAGTCATGAAAAAAGAAACTAAATATTTTCAGAAAGTCTAATGCAAATATTAAAGCTGTGGCTGAGAGCTTTGAATAACATAGCTGGAACGTAAGCAGTATTAAGAACACCGCAGATCTGGCATCAGTTAGGGGGATTAGTCTTCATATAACTACATGTATTAACCCCGATGTTTATGTAAGGATGAAATCTTATGTTTGAAAGTGTCCAATGTGTTATGTGTAAGACTGTTTTTCCTTCTGTGGGTTTTATGACAACTCTGAGAGAATAAAAAAAAAAAAACATTGTAAAATTAAACAAGAAGGGTGAGGAGGCATTCAGGGATGAAACAGGGTGAATTACTTCTTCTGTAGACTGCTGAGCTGTCAAATAATGGGTTGATTTCGGTAGTGGTAGGTGGAAGGAGTGCTGTGTCAGGGTGGGAAAGGTTAGTGCTTGTGCAGGTGGCTGAGGTACTGTGGTGGTTCGAGCCAAAAACAGCACAGGAAAAAGTTCCGGCCTTTCCTTCACTCACCCAGTTCTCATTCTGACCTTCCTCGCCCTCTGCTTTGTGGTCGAGTCTCTTGAGAGCAGATGCCACCAGTCATTCCAAAATATAGGATATTTTGTGGTATACAGGCTTGCTGTGTACAATGGACATTTTAACTGCTGCTATTGGCAAAAGCCATCTTTAGCACCATCTCAAATAATATTCCTTTCTTTGCTGCAGGCAGAGACCTCTGAAGGAAGGGGATTCTCTTGGCAGCAAGTTGTACATAAATACTTGGCTAGTTGAGATTCGGAAATGCTAGGCTGCTCTCCACCACGGAGAAGGGGAAAACTTGGAGCACATAGACTAGGAGAAGGAAGCCAGCATCCTTAAACCCTCAGCCCTTACACAAAAACATGTCTGGGCTGCTTTCTGGTGGCTTCAGAAAAACCTGTTGTCGCAATCTGCTTCCGTTTGAATGGAAACTGTCGAAGTTTAATTGCTCTCTTTTGTCCCTGAGCTATGACACTACCCTGGCAGCAAAGCACTGGGAGTCAAATCCAGTTTAGCACTTATGGTACGGCAAGCCCAGTACATCAACAAGAGTTAAGCTGTTCACAAAGGCCGTATTTAAAGTATTTTCTTTCTGATTTAAGCTCCTTAAGAATCACAGATATACTTGCAGTGCTTTCTTTAATCAAGTCAAGTGAAAAAGAAATTATAAAGGCAAGCGATATAATATTTAAATTTGTAATGAACCAGCTTATATAGATATTACGAGAAATTTGGTACTGTCTTGTAGTCCCCATTACTGTTACAGTGTCAGATAAAATGTTTTTTAAACCATTACTGACTTTTTTTGCAAACTGAAGAATCCTTGATTTATAAACTCTGAATGTAAAGAGAGTTACAGAGTTTTTTTGTATCAGTGACAAAAATATAATAACCTGGGTCCCCCGGGGAAGTGTTTTATTTGTTCAGTGGGAGATTTTGTATGGAAAATCTAGATTTCTTACTTGAAACGATGTGCTGTCAAAGTACTGCGATTCAGCTGTTACCTTTATACGTGCTGTGAATATTGCAATAGTGTACACTTATGCTACCTGTGGGGCAAAGTGTCCTTTAAATAGAAGTATTCAAAATTTATTGTGAGCTTCATACGTCTAAAAAATTTGGTAGAGATGTGTCTGGGTATTTAAATTTGCATGTGCTAGATGTTATGTAAAAAATCTGGAGGAGTGAAAACTGAGATATTAATGAAATATTAACTGGCTTTGAGTTTGATTAGATATGCAATATTTTAGTTGTATTTTTATATCAGAAAGAAACTCAGTTCTGAGTAGGAGTTGACAGGTTCTCAAATGGAAGAAAGAAGAGGTAATGACTAATGTGTAGTACTAGCAATTGGTGTATTTTGATGTGAGTGAACAGAATGAGTGTTTATGCAGGTAATAACGAACCAGAAATTTTAACCAAAGAACTATCTATTTTTCTAAATTAGTACTATAGATTGGTTTTATTTGTTGTATTTCACAGAACATCGTATATCGACTATCCAAGAAAGCAAAAATGCACGATGGCATGATCCACATATCTTACCTGAAAGTATTTTTAGCGTGTATGTTCATGCATGCACATAAAGAAAGTGCCTTACTAGTGAAATCCTTACTTTCCCTGCTCAGTATGTTTTCACTTAACCTATTTTGGATGGAAAAATAGGGGTTTGAGCAATTAATTTCTTATTATGAAAAAATCATAATTTTAGAAATTTGGGTTTAAAAATCTCCAGGTGATACAAATTGTCAAAATTCCCAGACAGATGTATAGTTTTTATCCAGAGAGAGAAATATTAAGGTTTAAATACACAGCACTGCAAACCTAGGGGAGTCAAAACTCATTTGTTTCATATACCTTTGAAACTCGTAGCACAGATTTCCTACTGGACCTCATATTGCATGATGTACTTTGCTAGAATGACTACTGTGATGGATCACCAAGAAATGAATATTTCATCAGGACAGAGTTGATTTTTAAAACTATTTCACAATGCTTCAGTTTTATGTTGAGGGTATTTATTTTTTAATCACGCATTTGTCTGAGTTTAATAGCATTTCTAAATCAAATAATTACAAATAAACTGAAATGCTAGACAACTGAATTGATAAATGGTAGACAAATAATTCGACAAGTTCTGATTTTATTTTCTTCCTGTTGCCAATTCTTCCATTTCCCCTTTTCACAAATGTTTTAGGTTTTAATAAATCTACATTTTTTCAGTTAAAAAATAATGTATTAAACAGGAATCCTTGTAAAGGTACACTGTAGCCATCAGCTATGGTGTTAGTACACATTTATTAATATTGTATTTGCACACCACATGATTTAGAATAGTAGTGGACTGTGTGCAAAGTGTGTTGACATTAGCTTCACAAAATGTTTACCTTTTAATTCTAAGGAATTCTAATTCCAAGGAATGTGATTTTTTTCAGACTCTGCTATTAAGTACATTTTGCAAGACTTTAAATTCTTTCATAGTGACGTGATAATAAGTTTCGGTTCTGCATCTGAAATTCTTCCATTCATAGAACTTCTCTGAGTTTAATGCGATTTTTTCTGCAGGAAAGATTCAAATCATTAAGGACATATATAGAAAATTAATTCTGTTGCTATGCTGAACTGAAGGCTATGGTCAAAATTACTCATGTTAATAGGCAAAACAGACCCAACAAAGCAAAAGGTTGAAAATATTAACTTCATTTTCGGATAGAAAATGAACTTAATAAATGCAAGCAGACTTGCATAAACAAGCTTGCAGTCTTTATTTCGCTTCAGGATTCTCAGCTGCTGCATGATCTTCCACTTATGTTTCTAACAGTCAATTTGACTGAATTACCATTGTACTCTCTGAAAGCTCTACCCGCAGATCCTCAAGCAGGGCAGAGACACCTATGCCTTTTCACATATATTTCCATTTAGGCACAATTATTCTGAGTGAATTCTTTCCTACACACTCTGTTGAGATGAATTTAAATGTCAGTGGTGCAAGCATGCAGAGTGTCAGGCCCTGCCATATGGGAACCCAGATTTTAGCTGGACTCAGAACAGAAGATTGAGCCTGACTACTTTTGTTTTAATTCCACATGCTTCTCATTTCACCCCTCATAACTCTGGGAGAAATCATTTCTCTGCGACAAACCCACAAGCACTCTGGCTCACAAGTGCTTCTTCAGGTACTAAATATACAGCTAGTTCATGCTTTGCAAGTAACAACATGGAGGAGTGCCTGGGACTCTTCCTTTTTCTCAGAAAGAAGTGATTCTAAAAGCAGTTCTGGGACTATATTCATATTGCTAACTAACTTTGAGTATTCAGTTAATTAAAACAATTAGATTAGGGACCCACTTGTTTTGGGGTCTCTGTGTAACCACTGGAGAGAGACAGACTTTTCTGGGTGTTTGTAAAGTGTTGTTTGTGGTCTGCTGGGGTACTGTGGAGTGGGAATAATGCAGCAAACAGGTAGGCATTGACTGCACCTCACCACCTCGTGTGGCACCAGGCCGTCCACCCACAGCAGGAAAACATCACCCACAAAGGTGCGTCCTCCCTTGCCTGCCGGTTGGGCAAACCTCAGGGTGTTGGGCTATACAAGTCTTCTGTTGAGCACTGGGCAAGCTTAGTTTTAAACTGTTTACAGTCACTATGGAAAATAAAAAGGGAGTAGTGATAAATATATAAGCTGTCTCAATGTAACAACTGTAAAACTGCTTTAGTCTTATTTCTTCACTGAGGAACTGGGGGGGTGCAAACCTGGGCATTCAGCACTAAAAGCTTTGTGGAAATCAGGACGGTTAAAGGAGCATGGGAGGAATTTTCATTAGTGTGATAACTACTGATCCATGTAACAATCTCAGGGGTGGAGACAGATTGGTTTTCTTGCGTCCTTTTCTTTTCCCTATTGATTGCTTGTTCAAGCTATTGAAATACTGATTTAACTGATTTAGATCTGCTATACTTGCAACATACACATGGTGCCAAAATATAGAGCGTGTGGATACTTCTGTGGGTAAGGAGAATTCCATTTGCTGTGGATTTTCATGAATGTCCTTTGATGAAAAGAAGTGACACTCAGTTTCTAGGCAGGGATAGCGAAGGAGGAATGCTGAGACCACAGGAAGAAATGCAGGATCCTGAAACACCATGGTTTAGGTTTGAAACTGAAGCCACCACGGCATGTTTACTCCTGCAGATTAGTACTGTTGACTTCACTGGGGCCTGCACATGAATAATATTTACATGTCAAGCCCTCCATACGGTTGACTGTGCTGTTATCAGGCAATCTGAAATCTTACTTTAGCTGTTTGTTAGCTGTCACAAAATATGCCAAGTCTATGCTAAGGTCTAGACCTCGGCCGGTCAGGTTTGTGGATGCCTAGAGCTGTGCTGTTCAGTGGCAGGTAGCCTGGCTTCTCCTCTGACCGCTCAGCATGGCACGCCACAAGTTCCCGCACAGCGCAAGACGGAGTTCTCATTGCTCCTTCCAGACCTTCCCTGCGAGTGCAGCTCAGTATGCAGGACTGAGAGGGCAGGCATAAAATCATCTCTATTTCAGACATTCTGGTTACTTCTACGGTGGGAAAAAAGCAAACAAAAAAACAGAAAAAGAAAAAAATCAAGGAATGTGTAGTCCCTTGATTTCAATGAGCGTTTCATGTATTGCAGTTTGTCTCAGAGCAGTGGAAGCCTAGGAACCTGAGGATGTTCAGGTGTTGTCCCCCTACTCCTGAATAGTCTGGGCAGAAACACAGATGTGGTTTGCAATGTTTTTGAGGGTGACGTATTACTACTTGGCTGTCAGTAGTCATAGTAACACTGGTTTCCCATGGCTGTTGAATGCTTGATGCTGAAGGTTTCTTTAGTTCTGGCAATCTGTTTTTCTGTTTTTTTATTTTTCTTGTCAGAATTTGTTCCCCTGAGACTTTAAAACTAATTTGACAAGTTAGCCTATAATTTAACATGTCAAAAACTGGAGGTGCTTCCACAATTTTGATGAAGAATCTGTGTTGCTGCCTCATAGTTTTATTTATTCTGCCAAATTGTTTTAATACCCTAAATTTAGGACAGGCTTCTCAGCTGCTGTTGATGGGCAAAGCTTCAGTATGGGTCTTAAGACATGTCTGCACAGATGGGTGCAAACAGGTGTGAGCTTCTCTGTCCACTCTGTGAGCCAGCTAAAACCAAGCCAGCTCTGCTCTGGAAGTTGTGGAGCTGTGTGAGTGAGATACTGCGCCCAAACGTTTATCTACCGCCGCTTTGGCAGAGTTTCCAGGTCTGAGCTGGCTCTTGTCTGTCCCTCCTGGAAGGCGAGCAGGAATGTTCATGCCTGGCTCCGTTCTTCATCTGAGAAGGCATACCCCTGGCTGCTGCTCAGACTTTAGCTCCTGCTGCATTTTAGTTCCAGTTCCTTCAATGAGTTTTGCTTACATCTGTTCAGTCACTGTTTTGTTTCCTCAGATCGTTTTTCCCATTTTCCAGTTGTTGTGCTCAGAGGCCAATTGAGGGTGTCCCCCAGGACACTCCTGAAAGCAGGCCACATCACCTGTGAGCCCGTTGCTGCCGCCGGCACCAGTCCCTGCTGGAGTGGCATGCAGCTGCATGTGCATGTGGGGAACAAATCCTGGCTCACGCAGAGCATGTGACTGACGTCTCTGTCGGTCTGAGTGGCGGCTCAGGGGCTGCCCCTTTGTGTGATACAAAGCAGAACAGAGACTGTGAGTGGTGTTGGGTTTTGCTGTAAGCCCCCTCCTGTGCTGGCACCCTTAGGACACAGGACTCCTCCCATGGAGGGGTGGTGGGGCAGCTCAGGTTCATCTTTGAGCACCTCCTCAGGTGGGTTTGTTTGCTTCAGAATTCACCATCATTTCATAAACCTTTCAAGTGACTGGCTTGAAAACACAGGTGCAGGAGGACATGCTAACTGCCATAGTTGAAGTTAACTACTTCGAATGCCAAACACCTTGTAAACAGCTAGTGCTGTCACATGAGGCTTCTTTTTCTCCCTAAAAGTCTCAGCAGGAGATAGGTGCCACCTGTGTTTTTTGTCAAGCAGGAGGGTCTCCTGTGGGAGGTGGTGTGAGATGGTCACAAAAGAGAAAGATTTCAGATAGACAAATTGGAGAGAGGAGTAAGTTCTTTTTTTTGTCCTGGTTGAAAGCAGGCATCTGTGATAGGGACAGACACTGTAGCCAGAGGAAGAAAAGTGCATACTGAAGGAAAAAAAATAATATTTAAATAATAGATGATTTACGTGGTGAAGTTATATAGAAATGACTGTATCTGGAGATAAGGTGATAGATAAAGTCAAAAGCAGGTTTTTAATAACTAATATATAAACCCAGTGTTAAAGCAGCAGTGATGAAGAAAGTGTGTGCAGTGAAACCATATGAAAGTGGTAAAGAGAATGAGAATCAGTCAAATTTCCAGATTTTATCATATTATTACTTTCTTAAGCTAGGCAAGTGCTTTCATAGCCTCTTGGGGCTGCGCCCTCAGCTGCAAGGAAAACAATGTTTGCTGGTGTCACAGATGCCTGGGGAGAAGATGACCAGTCTGCTCAGGTTCCTGACCACAGTTTGAAAAAGGAAAAAAAATTGTAAATAGTATTTTTCCACATACAGTATATATTTTTAATTGAGAGAGCCTTCCCACATGGCTGCTCTGCGTTTAGGAGAGGCCTGTGACTTCAGCATAAAGGTAAGCCCCACAAAGCTGCATTGGGAGTTGCTGTTGCACCTCCCCGGCTGTGCGAGCCTGTGTCCCTCTGCGTCACAGGCCCTTTCTCCTCTAAAAACCGCAGAAATGCTGACATTACATTTATGATCATTTTATACTTATTGTTGCAGAGACAAAAGAGAAACAACAAAACCTCACGTAATGTGCATGTGAAAAAAGCATCTCTATTCAGTCTTTTCCCATTTTCCACATCTTTGTGTGCCTGCCATCTGCTGATGTGCTTTCTCTAATTCGCATGATAAGGTCCCTAGGATATCAATCTAACTTTTAATATCTTCCCTCTGAAGTATGGTTGGTAGTTATAATAACAATAGCTAATTAGGACAAATAGGACATTGACCAAAGCTTCCTGCTCAATGATCTGGTAATTTCTGGTTTGTTTAGGTAGGTGGGTGCAAAGCTTAGACTGAGATACTTTCTGCTTCAAGTGTAACCTGTGGTACGTAGTACTGTTGGGAAGTCTCACAAAGGGCATGTTGACACACATGACTATAATACTCTCAGTTGAAGCATTTAGTGCTGCACAGCATAAAATGCTGCTGAGGGAAACAAAACTTTCATTGCTGATACACAGAATTTGGTAGTGCTGCTGCTGTTTTTGCTATTACTGTTCCAGATGTTCAAAATGAAGCTTTTGACTGTCAGCTCTGGGGAAATATTCAAAGGAGCAAAGAGCAGCTAGCTCTGTAACTCACACCGAGAGTCAGCGTGTGTGAGAATGTAAATAGCGTTGCGTAGAGTTAAAAAAATAGTCCAAACTACTTTCCGGGCTCCTGATTTTTGAATTGTTTCAGTGGGGTGTAAAAGTCAGAATGACACAAATGCAGTCCTGCTTAAAGGATGAGGATCACTTGTAGGTACTTTTCTCCAGCTGGCTTCAGGAGGAATTGCACGTGCCATGTATAAAGGCAGACTGTGGACTGCCACATTAGGAGAGTGCAGAATAGGGGATCCTGTAGGATTTTTAGTCTTGGCTAGGAGCAACTGGTACATTAAATTATCTTCTTGCAGTTCAGCATCATATTCCTGAAGACAGAATTGATGCAAATCTATAGTTTGTTGGGAATCAGTCTTGGAAACTAAATCCAGGCAGACAGGCACTCTAGAAACATTTACTTTCTGCTGCTCACATCGGTTTCTATTTGCCTCCATATGAGCTGGAAAATATGTTTTTCCTTTTCATTGTTTATATCTTAATAAAAAGGAAGTAAGGGTTGTCATTAGGGTTGATTTACACAGGGAAAGAGGGCCTCTATATGAGCATCAGATCTAGTGAAGTGTGTCCCGTGTCACATAACCATCCATCTCCTTTCTTCAGCGAACTGTCTTTCTGCTTCTTTTAGATGTTAGATTTAAATCACCAGGTGATGTAGGCACTGGGCATTTTGACTGTGGTTTTCTCCCTCCTGTGTGGTGGTTTTGATATCAGCTTCTCATGGGCATTGCAACAGTAGATCAGCACAAGAGGCAAAATACTCAGCTCTGCTTTTACTCCCAGTAATGAAGTGCCAAAGAAACCAAAGTGATATTTGCCTAAAAAGAAAGAAATCCCATTTTGTCAGTTGACACAGCTTATAAACTTTGCAGTATTTTGTAAGAATACTGTTCAGTTGTCTTTTAGCCATGCAGATTCTTAATCACCTATCTGAAGTTATCTGTATCCCCCAGTCCTTCATCCCAGCACTTCTGTGAAAGCCTTTTACATCTGTCCTCTACTAGTCTCCTTCAACAATTGTCTGCGGGCTTTTTGTTTCCTGCCAGCCCATTTGCTGCAATTTTTCAGGCTGACAGGCTTTGTGCACGTTGAGAAAGATTTGCTCTCAAATATGAAGTAGCCAAGTCTTTACTTACTGAACTTGCGCATGAAAAAATGGTTCACTTACCCATACAGAATTGCAAGCAAGCATTTGCTTTCAAAACGATGTCCTTTTGTGGCTTTTTCTCATATGCTCATTAAGCACTCCGAAGTGCCTAGGAATAGAAGAAGGGATTTAAGATGGTTTAAGAAAAGAGAGCGTTCTTGTTCTGTTGTTATTCATTTGTACTTGTTAGTGTGCAGGGATCTCATTCAGCCCCACTGGAATTGCTATCATGCAAACATGTCAGAATAGACAACTCTTGTCCCAGAGATTTGCCGGGCTAAAGAAATCACGGGCAATGGTCCAGAGGAAGGGACAGCAGAGAAATGGAATTATTTGGCTGAAGGCTCCCAGGTTATACTGTGATCTGGAGAAGAGGTATATGTGTGCCTCTGCCTGTGTGGTGGCTCTGTATAATGCTGTAAGCCTGTCCTGTTTCAGTGCAGAGCTGCATATCCTTGCCCTCATTAAGCGGTCACTCGTGAGGGACATTAGTTGCAGAAATTAATTTGTGTTCCATATATACCTCTTATTACTTAATTTTATTATTTTAATGTTGAATTTCCTCCCAGGACTGTTATTTTAAAAGCTAGTTGTTAACTCCTAGGCTGCCTGGCTCACCTTTGCAAACTAAGTTCTTTGCAAAAGATTTTTGCATTGGTAGATTTTTGTGACTGGATCAAATTAGGGCACATATTCCACTGCCCTACTACTAGACTCTGGTTTTAAAGCCACATGCTTTGTCAGACGGAACTGTCCTGGGTTTGGCCAGAACAGGGTTAATTTTCACCGGACTCCAGGAAGGGGCACAGCCGGGGGGTGGGGGCTGACCCCACCTGGCCAAACAGAGCCCGGTATTC
>Ga0065711_1027663_pt1 | contig 47028 bp, 22 predicted proteins | sample Hoacrofraction12_FD_59098 | JGI IMG/M metagenome (GOLD analysis project Ga0065711, IMG submission 59098) | Hoatzin crop microbial communities from Cojedes, Venezuela - Epithelial fraction 12 v2 (version 2) | ecosystem: Host-associated > Birds > Digestive system > Esophagus > Crop | place...
AAATTTCAATACCAAAGTCAGTTCACTAAGGAAAATTTACATTCTTAGCTAAAATTTTAGGTCTTAAGTCTTTTCTAAAAGATTGATAGTCAGCTCCCACCAGGGTCCTTGTCATGCCCTGGTTCCCTCTAGGTAGCAACCCTCAGGCCAACTCAAGCCCGGAGTACTTGCCACTTGTCACTGACATGCTCACCCGCACCTCAGGTGAGTAGGACAACATACTGGGAGGAGATCCGTCAAGCACTCACAGCAGGATGCACTTTGGGGCTGTGGGAAACACAGAGTGGAATGACTTTGTGTCATCTTTTGTGGTACCAGAGTGCTCTTGTTTTTGTATTACCCACATTGCTCACTGCTCCAGGCCCTGCACTGAGAAAACGCTTGAAACCTGAAATGCGTCGTTGACAGCAGCTGACTGAAGCTGGTGAGCGTGAGGGGGTGCATGTGTGCATGTGCCCGGCTGACGGGTGCTGTCCTGCGCAGAAGCAAGGGTGTGCTTGTGCTGCCCATCTCACCTTGTGGGGCTGCTGAGGAGCCCCTTTGCTCATGCCCAGCGCTGACATGGCAGGGGGTGGCATAAGGTCACCCTTGTTTTCTGGAGAGTGGAAGTCTCAGCGAAGGCGCCTGCTGTCTCTTTCCTCTCTGGGCAGGAACAGCACTTGCAGTCCTCCAAGCATCTCCTGCCCTGCATTGTCCTCGGCCCAGAGCCCACATTGCAGAGGGGCTGTGGCTGGGCTTAGGCCCCAGCCCAGAGGCTGATGAGCACTGCAGGTATTTTCATCCAGTGACGCTGCAGATGCACATGGTTTATGTTTTACAGAATTAGTTATTTTCAGTCATAACCTAGACTGCCAGACTCATCTCTCTGGGAATCGGATTCCTTCTGGAAGCGGGCCATTATGAAAATACCCTCATGTCTATTTCCTTCCTTTGGGAAGCTGCATTTTGTCACTAAAACGGGGTTGTGTGCTGAGTGGTGTGATCCTGATGTCCTCACAGCCAAGGCAGAGCCAAAAATCTTTACGCTGAAAAGCATAGATAAAAGGACACTGTTGCTGATGTGTTGTCAAAAGTGACAATCAGATCACAGTATCATTTGCTATCTCCCGACAGAAAATTTAATGACTTTTACTGAAATTGAAAACAAATGACCTAGTAATGAAGACAGCAGTCCCAACAAAGCTAGACAGGCACAAGTGATATTTATTACTAACACCTTCCAGGTGTCTGAGGAAACGTGCCATCCAAGCAGTCAATAAACTAAGTCTCTTTCAAACTAACATTAACAATTAATAAAATAGCCTTTCTGTTTTTTGAATAAGAGCTACTCCAAAGGAAATAATGCAAACTGCATGGGAAGAGTTTACTTAATATCCCTAAACACTATCTTCCCAGAGACACAACAGAGAAGCAAGCATCTATATTAATTATGTGGGCAAAAATATCTGCTTAGTTAAATGGATGTAATTAAAAGTAATGCCTTGAGCTCTGCTTTTAAAGTCCTTTTACTGCTTTAAGAAACATTATCTGCGACAAGTTTTCCACTGAAGAGACCAGCAGTTTGTTTGACCAAAATGTCTAAATAAAAAGTTTCCAAGAGATTCAGAATTTAGCTTGCTAACTCCTGTGGACAGAATTCAGTCAATGACAGAAAATCTACCTTCAGATTAACCAGAACCCACATATGGAAGAAAAGTCAAGTTGAGCTTTCTTCAGATTAAGGCTTAATTTGAGTAACACTGAAAGTGGCCATTCCAGCATGTAATTCAAGGCTTGGAGGTGTGCAAGAAAGAAAAATAGTGAGAAAGTAGAGCTAAATCAGAGGTGAAGAAGAACAAAAGACAAGAATAAAAAAGCGAGGCAGGAGATAGGTGTTCAAAAATCTTGCAAGAGACAGAGAATTGCATCGAAAAGCTTGAAACATGACCTGAGAAAGACAGTGGAGTCGGCATGAGACTCATTGAAATGACCTGTGCGCAGGAAGGCACCTACTCTCGCTAGGAGAGAGCTATGTCAGGAGATGAAACTCTCATCCTATCAGAAAGATACTTAATTCCACTTGGCATCCTCACCTGTTATCATCTCCATAAAAATTAAAATTTCAAGAAACTCTCCTAAGATAAACTCGTAGACAAAGGCCAGCTTTAGGATTATGATATTGTCTAAATCAAGTCAAATCAGCCAACAGACTTGAATATTTTATCAGTGCTCCAGCCATAAAGATATCGACTGTTCTGGATGAAATTAATCTCATTTCTCGCTTTTGGTTTGGTGCAAGCCGTATCCTGCTTTGTCACATTTGGGTTCTGGTAAAGCACTGCTGGCACACTGTTCCAACTCAAAATGCTGCTTGTGGTTCAACTTTTTTTCCCTATGGAGTGTCATAAACCCTCCACTAGGTGAAATATGGACTCCTGCAGATTTAGGCAGAAGCTAGTTGTTCTGGTGACATTTCCGATTTTTAAGTGATGGAGCTGGACATGAAGACCTCATGTGTTCTCACTCAGTGCCACTGCCACATGGTACTGATGCTCTGAAGGCTGTACATTAGGCTTCTCACCCTGCCTCTAGAACATTTGGGAATGCTGACACCCCTCCCCTCCTCTCCTTCATTTTTCCCTTCTCCTCCTCCCACTCCAAAAAAACCCAACCCCCACCCCCCAAAACACCCTAAACCAACTTACCATTATATCCATAAAGAAATGTAGTAGCAGGTATCAGTTCTTGAAGTCTCCATCTAAAATGTGAGAATTAGGGTGAATGCTACATTATTGATCAGTAGCATTTCATTCTTGCTTTTTTTTAGGCTTCAAGCCGTTCTCTGCCAGGAGGTGCACATATACAAGGATTCCAACGATCTTACCCTGGACAGTAGCTCTTGCTGCTATTCTTTCTCCTCACTGGAAGCAATGAATTCCCCAAGTGCAAAAATGTTGATCTTAGCTGAATTTGTGCTCTATTCCAGTTATTCTCCTAAGGGCTAATACTATGGCTGTAGGCACTACGATTTTGGGCAGCTGAGGTGCCTTCTAGGTGGATGCCAAATCTTGTCTTCATACAAAGCTTCATTGCTGGCATCACAAAATAATAACACAGCCATTGCTTCAGCTACTGCATGCATTCAAAGTCAAATTTTCCTTTGAAGGTCTGTGAGCTGGAACATGAACCAACACAGGGTACTCTGCATGCTCGTCACCCACCTACTATGTGAAATACTGCCAGGTCATTAGAACTTCTTGCAGAGTCTTATTTAGAGATTCTCTACAAAGAAAAAAGATGAATGTTGTTATTTACAGTTTCTTTCGCTTAATCCAAGTGGTGCTTTAATAGAATATAGAAATATTCTCATGTTTTCCGTGGAAACTTCATTACTCTTCTGTAAAGAAAATCTCTTCCCTGCTCACCGGGAAACTGGCTCACCCTTTCCTTTTCTGTTGCTGACCACATTTGGCTGGCAAGCTAGTGATTCTGCTATTCAGTTGGCTCAGATACTTGTGTAGTGAGTTTTATAGTTTGAATGCTGTTGACCAAGGGAAAAATGGTGAAGCTTGTAAAGTCAAATATTCTGTTCAGCTTGTGGAAATTTAATTTGACTCCCACAATTTTTCAGAATAAGGGAGAAAAATATGAAATAGCTGCTTCAGACAGACTGCATTCTCTACATCCAGTGCGTCATAGGGTGCACTGAGAAACATAGCAGGCAATTAAATAAGACCACACCATTATATGTGGGAGTGAGATTACAATTCGACTTTTTTCCACAGTTCCAGAATTCCTTAATGTCTGAATACAATTTTTAAAATTTAAGGTTCTTTTTTCAACAATCACTGTGTGCTATACCTGTATCTGATTTATTGTTTCATCTTACTGAGATTTAATGTGCTCTGAATCCTTGTAGTTCAAATTTTCCTTTTTTTCTGTGAAATAGGATGAGCTGAAGCATAGCAATGAGAGTATTAGGCGTTCTGGAACGTTTAACACTAAAATGGAAAACAACAAGCAATGATAATTTGGGGAGGTCTTGCGATCATTACATGCATTAGATACACAAATTTACAGGAAAGTTTGAGTTAAAATAACTATTAGGATAAATGACTCTGTAAGTAAGCACTTAAACAAATGAAATATTCTGAAGTACTTTCAAATGAAGGGCCAGTGGGAATGCTTGTGAAACTACTGTTTCAGTTTTCTCCTCACGAATTGTTGAATAACATTTGAGCTGGACCTCTGAGATGGGGTTACATGACACTTTTTTGCTCTGGGTCAACTAGCCTGGTACTTTAAAAAATGATAAGAATAGGATTCTCAGTTAATTTCAATATTTCATCACGCCTGTAGATTAATATTTGTATAATTTTTAATGTGGCGGTTTTAATTATTAAAAAATTAGAAAATCAGATGGATTTACAAAACAGCAAGAGATTACTTAATTAATTTTTTGGCTACTGGGATAAATAGAACATACCACAGAATATATCAAAGCAGACACCAATGAGACACTATACATCCATTAGTACGCAGGAAGTTTTATCTTCAGACATCAGTTCTTATCAGACATAGGCCTATGTCCATCAATCTTATCAAATAAACCCATCAGCTCATCATGTTATAATCCATAGCATATAAAATTATGTCAAAAATCAAAAGAAGTGAACTATGATGCTCCCCATAGACCAGTGAAATCTGCCACCAAACTATGAGAGGTGGTGGACAGAGTGAAAAAAATAACTGCTATTATTTTATGAATGAGTATGAAATTTAAGTTAGTCTGCAAATACTAATAAACATAATTCAGCTGTGCAAGAGGGCCTTAACACAAAAGTAATCAAAATACTGGATTTAAAAATTGTTGTGTTTGTCTAATCATGTTACAAACATTCTGACAGTTCCGTTGCATGATATGTATTACATACATGGGTAAAAACATAAAAAATGTGAGTCAGCCGAAGTGCAGACCTGTAAACCCATAATAATATAAATATTCTTTACTTATATGAAATATCCCTTGAACTTATTGCAGTACTGTGTAGATTTTTGTAAATTTCTTAGTATAATTGCCAAGATGTGCTTTGAAACAAAAGTTTTTTTAAACATGATTCCAGCATGCTTCAAATGGAAGCCGTACAATTGCTTCATTTGTCCAATGAACCCTAGCTGGTTACTTCCAAGATTCCTACAAAAACTAATGATAAGTACTGCCCACCAAATACGTGTCTAAATGATGTGCACTGATACCTTTTTATTTAATAAAAGTGAGTGTCACCAGATATATATGTGCATACATTTGGTTATTGCTATTGGAATTAACAGCCTGCAAATTTAATCCCAGCCTATAAGAAACAGGGCTCAGCAGACCCACACAAATTGAAATGAATACTTGCCACAGGCTTTTCACCAGGCTTCAAGAAAATGTGTTTGTTAGTACCTTCAGTATTAATATCAGTTAGCTTCTGAACAGTTTCAATCTCACGCTAGATGATTTAAAACACATGAAAATAAAAGTGTGTTACACAAAATGAAATAATACAGAAAATACAGTATTATATGATTTACTGAAAAAAATAACAAGTAAAAATCATGTGTGGTTTTTTTAAACAGTATTAAGTAATCAAATTTAGGCCATAGAAGCATCAACAAGAAATGTAAATAACGGTACTGTTAAGGTGGTGTCTACAACTCTTTTTAACTGCTTGAGATCTGAAACTGCAAATGTCATGTACCTCACTTTAAAATAATTCAAGTGCCTTATACAGTATGTAAAAAATATGATAGTCAATGACTACAATGAAATGTACTTACAATACCTGAATCTAATATTTTAATAGCTCAGGCCCAGATCATCAAAGTGTTCAGGTTCCCACTCCTCATGGAAGATCTGGGTCTCAGTGTACATTAAACCCTTCCATGAAAGGAATAACTGGTTTTGATGGTGTGAATTTATAGTCTTATCTTTCCCTATACAGGGAGGGAAAGGGTCGATATTAAACAAAGAGTGGTTCCAGAGACAGAAAGGTTATGGCACTGCAACTACATGAACCACCTTCTCTACACAACATAAAAATATTCTAATATTAAGGATTATTTTACAACTCAGTGGAAATATGCAGTAATGCAATCCATTTCCTTTGTCTGGATGACAAAAATGCAGTCTTAACAGACACAAGAGCCCGCCTTGTGCTAGCTATAAAAAAAAATATATTTATATATATATTTATGCAACTACTATGTGCATTAAACAGAATCACTGTATGAATCAGCAGGGTTCAATAACACTCATATCTGAATCTCTGGAAGGGGTGCACTGAAGTGTGTGGTGCTTCTCAGTAAGGACTCACAATGAAATGGCAAAGGATAGAAATCCTTTTGTTTAAAATCTTGTTTTCCATATCACATTGCCTAAGAAACAGTCCATAAGATCTCTGGCACCTAAAGGATCTGTTGCCTTTACTTCAGCCTACTGCTCAGAAATGAAAGATATCCCTTGAAACAAACATGATAATTATTTTTTAGGGATCACTGAAACTGAAAGTCAGTCCAATTTAACTGTGACCTCCCATAAAATAAATATAATTTCATCATTGTGAAATTTCTCTGTTGTCTTCATTTCTTATCAATTTGTACATCATGAGTTGTTTAGAAGGACAGTAATTGGCAACGTACAAGAAACATTGTACTACTCGTGGAAAGCATATACATTGTAACTCGCACAGGGGGGTTAACTTAGAATTGAAAAGTGAGTGTATTTCACATACAGTTGTAGAAGTACTGGAAAATTCCTTTTTTCCTCCTTACCTGCATTGAGATACTTAATCACCCATGAACAGTGATCAGTGCTCTTAACACTGAAAGGGTACAGATTTGTCACTCAGTCTTTGAGATACCAGAGAAGAACACTTGAAGCAAAGGGTAATACCCTTGTGCACCAGAGCTTTATTATATTTTTGATTACTGTGCGTCCCCATACCTAAAGCCAGTAACATGACACTTGTGCCATAGTTCTGATACCATAGGTCTCCACTGACAAGTGTTCTGCATGAACCATTGTGTCTCAGTCCACTAACAAAAACTACTGTGCAGGGGTCATCTGGTATCTTAGATAGTTTTTCTTCGACAAAGCTTATCCAAAATCTTCTTTCTATCAGGCTACAGCAGCTTAGGGCTTCTTTTCTTAAAAGAGAGGCAAAGTAAATGTCTTACACCCGTAGGCCAGTACTGGTGTTCTGTCCTAGAAATTTTAGCACTGCTCTGATACAATGAACCCTTCTTTTTCTCCAACTGGTTCCACTTCAGCATAGGCAGGATGTCCAGATCCTCTTCTGAATTTCATTGCTGACCATCTGCTTGGACGTCGCTGTAAGAGCAACAACAAGCAAATAAACCTTCAGAATACGAAGGGTTACAACAATAAATTATTAATAAAAAACTTTAACAATGCCCTGTAATTTTGGTCTCTCTCTTATGCTAAAACTCATTCCATGTAGTTGTTACAAGCATAGAGAAGCATATTTCAGTAGTAAAAGTCAGAGAAATTAACCCCCCTTTCTAAATTTGTGGTTGACAGCTGTTCTTAAAGACCTAAATAATTGCCACTAGTCCAAGAGAATGAAATAGCTGCTGCCTAAAACTGTTTATCAGTGGATCTGTGAATTTTGTCATATAAAGACCTGCTGATCCACCATCCCTAAAGGATTTATCACTGCTCTTCCTTCTTAGTTCTGCACAGGAATTTGCTAACATACTCTACTCCATGGGAGAACGTTTAGCAGAGTCCACAGAAACTGTAGTTCTAAAAATTGTTTAGAACAAAATTTTGGCATGCTTTATGCAGGACTGCTGAAATAACGACTTTCTATTTCAAGTGACATAATTTCTACTTGAGCAGTTTACTTTGATGGTTCAAATAGAAGCGACCTTTTCATTTAAACTCTTATGACCTTTGGGTACAAGGGTCTTAAGAGGTCCTAACCAATTTTTGTTAGGCTCTTTGGTGCCTGGTTTAAAAAAGCTAGTAACAGAGAAAAGAAATAGATCTCTGGGGCAGATAAACAATTCCTGTATGATTGTGATGCCTCTGGGAAGGAAAAGTGCTTTAAAAGTCCTATATTTTCAAACTAATTATTGTCTGAGAAGGCTCAGACTTTGGGTGACTAAGTTGAGATTTTGTCAAAGGGAATAGTTTTCAGGAAAGTAGAGAAACTCTTTCTTAAGTCAGTTAGCAGAAAAAGCTCTCCTAAGTTGATTAGTCGCTGTTGAAAATTTTACCTGCCAAATATGCTGATATAGATTGCTTTTTCTTTACTGACAACAGTTACAATCTGCCTGGAAGGAGGGCTGGGAGATATAGCAACCTATGTAGAAACACTGCAGGAAACTGAGAGGAGAAACAGTGAAGTTACTGCTTATATTTTCATTGACAGTTCAAAATCTAAACAATTTGACTTTATGATCTTTTTTTCTGAAAATAAACGTTGCACTTGATATTCTGTCCCCATAATACCCATTTTGATTGCCTGCTGGTCACTAACGATCTTTCATGCAGCAGAGGGGCAGTGTTAGGGAGCACAGAACAGCCGCAGCCATGACATTATGCTGGGACTTGTGGGGCTGTTTTGTAGCAGCCACGAAAGAAATCTTGGGGTACCACTGAACCCTGCTACCAGCAAACCACACAGCTGTTTGCAGGTACATCACAAAGTCTTCCTCAGTGACCACTGTTAGCAAGACACAATATAAAAGCCACTGATTTCTTTTTCTCCCATAGCAGGATCAGATTACTTTTGAGGCATCCAGAGTTAAATTCTGTTTGACAGGTAATTTAAAATCCCAGGCCTTTCAATGCAACACCTTCCTACCAGCTAGGAAGGCAGACCACTGTCCTCTTTAATGGATGCCTTTCCCTGATAAGAAAAATTAGTTTGTTCAAACTTTGGAGTCTTCTTCCTGTCTAAGCTTGATTCAGCGTGGTTTCAAAATTAAGAAGGACAGTTTGGTTACTGCTAAAGAAAAAGGGTCATATTCTCAGACTCACTAAAAACACCCAAGAATAATTCAATTAAATGTAAAGGACTTATTCCAGATTTACACTGGTATAAATGAGAAGAGAATTCGACTGAGAAGTCTCTAATGAAAAGAGAAAGTGAAAAAATGTTGGAAAACTAATAGGAAAAAATAACAACTAAATAGCAACTAAAAAAGTCTCAAATGGCAGCATATAAAGATGAACTGAGTTTTAATCTGTTAAGTTGCTCCCTTATTTCATCTTAAGATGTAACCATGATTAGTTACTACTTCCTTGCTACATTGCTGTTAGAAACTAAATCTACCATTTTGGGCTACACTTTTTAATTGACCTTTCCAGATGATGAAATCTGGAACAGATGTGCATGAGTTCTAACAATACAATGCCATACACCATAAACATCAGCTGTTGTTCCAGAAATGAACCAAAAGATTTGAAGGTCATCTCCAAATATTAGTTACAGCTTTCTGTGGTTTCTCTTCATGTTTGAGGTGAGATTTTCCATTCCTAGAGACAGCCTGTTTAATTTCAACAAAAGCTGTGGAGATATTACAGTTTTAACTGATAAAACCAAAAGTGACTTAATTGATATCAAGAGATACAAAGCCCCTTGAGTTACTGAGGTGGCTCAGGGAATGCCTAATGCATTCTCCCTTTTTATTCTCTGAAAAGCAGAGAAATGCCCCCACATGCCAAATAGCAAAAAAGCAGGGAGAAAGCAAGCTGAGTATTTAAACTAATTTCTTAGTTTTGTCATCCAGTTTAACAGGAAAAAATACACTTCTTTGTCTGGAAGTAGAACTCTTCGAGGAAATCCTCTGAGCTGTGGCTGGTGTTTCCTTTCAGTCTCTTACAAAACAGGAAAGCAGGATTAGGATTTTTCTCATAGGACTGAAGCTTCCTTGGGTTCATTATTTTAAGCAAATAAAGTTGAGGGAAAAGCACTTGGGACGTTACATGATCAGGATGCAGAAGATACATGTCAGGATGCAGAAGAATAATTTATGATGCACATTGAAAAAAAAGTTAGTTCCTACTGAAGATCAATAAGATAAAATGAAAGAAACTAGCAGTTGGATAATCCTTGGAAAGTGAGATCTATCTTTCATGTTTCTTACATTACGCCTGTCTATACCACTGTTGGTGGCTGTGCAGAATATTTGACTTCCTACGCAATACTAAGGCTAGAGTAAGTGTCTTTATGTAAATCTTGCAGTAGAGGCAGAACAGATACTATCGGTCTTCTGAGAAAAAAAAAGAGGGTATTCCACCGATGAATACTAAAGGGTGGAAACTGGAGTATCTTCTCATTGTTGTTACACAGAAAGGTCTCCAAGTGTGTTCTCGTGGCTGACCAGTTTCTTCTTTCGACATCTTTCAACATAAGGGAATTTTCAGCCTTATAGGGCCTCTTTTATTCACCAAAATGGTATGATCTCTTTAAGACATGATAAAAAAAAATTTATACATATCTGAGTGCACGTAATTAAATATTGTCTAAACAAAACTCTGTTGGTATGATCTAAACACGGTTTCCAGTGCTACAGTCTATGATTTTCTTTGAGGTTACTAGCTTTAGACCGTCTTATTTCCGCTGAACAGTAACTTTCTTAAGCAAAAGAGTGGCTCCAGTTGAAAACTACAGCAGAGTTTCAGATAGATCATTGCTTTCTGTATGTGTTTGACTGTATTGGTAGAATTTTACACAGAAATTTCTAGTAAACTTGATCATATTGAAAGCGAGGAAAGGGAAAAGCACCCTTCAGTTCTTATGTTAAGGGTCTCCACTGTCCAGAGATCATTTGAAGTGAAGCCATTCATCTTCTACTGTCAACAAGGCTCCTACCTATGATAAGCCACCAGATCACCAACGATGCAACTATCAAAGAAGAACGGAACATTCTGCTACAATTTAGTAAAGTGGTAAAATTCAGTGAGAATTATGTATTTCTATGCTGATTCACAGACTAGAAACCAATCAGTGTCTCAGATTAATATTATCCTGAAAACAAAGAGCGATCAATTCAGACTTCCAGTGAAGAAGCTGGTACAAAATCAATTTGAGATTTTTTAATGGATTTTAAAAATATTTGAAAAGAATAAACTGAGCACACATAAACAAGAAATGCAATCTACTTTGTACATGCCATAGGAAAATAAATTGTAAGGGCTAAACAATATACAAGATCAATTACAGGAGGACAGACAGTTGAATAAAGATGTATTGAAATACTGGAATTTGAAGACTGATGCCCTGTTCCTGACAGATTCTGGTGCTGACATTATACACTACCTCTAAAATTTATGGCAGCTAACATTTTTCACCTGAGATGGCAATTCATTAAAAGCAATTGTAATAACGTATGTTTTGTTAGCTGCAGTAATTCTAAGCTTTTACTTTTCCTTTTATACATCTGCATGAAGAAAAGTTTTTATCAGTAACAGACAGAAGGAAATTGGCAACATGTATTATGTATTTGACATTCTTACACCCTATCCTGTACTATCCCCATTCCATCCTCATCCTATCCTTCAATCAGTACAGAAAAATAGAATGAGCATGATTTGGTACAAATCTGCAATGTCAGAAGAGCAGTGAAGGGAAAACATAATGAAAAATCTGCCCCTCTGTCATCTTCCCAGTGCTGTCACACACACATTTTGTTCTGAAATTTTTCTAAAAGATTATCAAAAGTTCCTTTGTATGTTTCAACCAGTATGAAATCCCAGAGTGCTTATGTATGGATCAACTCTTCACTCCTATTCAGCAGTAAACTTGAATAGCGGATTTCGCCAAGACAACTCTTTCCAAACTGAGTTTATGTGAGTGTAAGTACTTGAATTAGCATGAGAAGGTCAGTCTTACAAAATCTTGAAAGACTCTCCAGAGCTCCGTAGCAAACTTCATTTCCCACTAAACTACACAAAAGCTGAAGTTATTGAATACTTCTTAGGCCGAATGCTCTGATGCAACTTTGTCTTCTCTATCTGTTGAATATTTTCCCGTATTTCAAATCTTTCAAACTTTTAGAGGACTGTTTCACTGTTTCTGCTGAAGGCTATGTCTTACATTTCCACTGATGTCAAGTTCTTTGTCTGATTCAAGGGCATAAAGACATTTAAACCTGTTTAAAAGCTGTATTCTTTAATCACACTTTGCCAACAAGGCCTATTTATCTCTCTTGACTGGAAACTTGTAAATACAGAGCTACCCAAATTCCACATCTATTGTCAAAATCCCAGAAAAATTGTAATGACTTATGCAAATGGATTACAAAAAGGGGAAAAAACATAGTAAGGTCTGTTACCAAATGACCATATGTTAAGCTGATACCATCAAGATCCAGTAGTCTAAGTACACTTGTCCACTGCTAATCTGTCTGGGTATCCAGGCCTTCTGCTTTCTCATGACAAGGAAAGATCTTTCTGTTGCAAATTGTCTTACCCATAATGTGTTTGTGTGCTCAAAGTTACCTGAAATAGTTTTTAGGTGGTTATAATTTGTGCATCAGTCTTTAATCTCTTCTAGAAACACCCAATTTATCTGGCAAATCACACTCAGAAATGGAAGAGGCTTATATATCTGAAACTGCACTTCTGATATGTATTTCCAGGAATAAGTAAAGATCAATTGTCTGACACAATGTTAATTTAATATTTTGAAGAAACTGTTCTGGAATAAAGATTGCTTCAGACTTAAAATTCTGTAGGATCATTTACGAGCTTCATTTATTTTTCTTTTTGATAGAAGTGCTTGTTTAAAGTATCTTTTTGTAATTGAAATAATTTCTCGTTATAACAATGTTTCTGCAGTCTTAGATTCATCTAAGTAGCTGGCGGCTGATGGACAAGAAACAGAGTGCCTCCTTCCTCCCCACCTTTGACTTTTATTGTCATTGTTGATTATTTATTTTAGTGCTTTTCCCTTGTGGCTGATTTATGTTTCCCTTTCTGAGCTGCTGTTTCCTGCTGAGCTGGATAAACTTTGGAAAAAATAACTTTACCATCAGTACAAGGCAATCACAGCGAGATCAATGACAATACCCCAAATGCCAGGACACTGCAGGACTTTGAAAGAAGAGGAGAATGATACTTGTTCTCTTCTTTTTAATCGTCATCTTCAGAAAACACAATTCAGCCTGAAGTTCTGAAGAAAACTAAATTGATGACGATGCCAAGCCTTTTCAAACTAAAAGCATAATGCCCTGTAAAATGTATACCTAATAAAAACAATGGGCCACATCCCAAAAGAAATCAGCAGACCTGTGCGAGCTTTATCATCTAAGCCAGCTGAGGATCTGACTCTTTTTTTTAAAAATTCCATCTTTCTTTTTTACTCTGTCTCCTATTTACTTCTCATTTGTTTGAAGACACACACTGCATCTGTGACATTAATGCAGAAACCAGGAAATGGTGCGTGGAGAACAGGGCTGGCTGTTATTTGTGTTGTGCTGCTATGAGCAGAGATGTATAACAGTGAGCCAGAAATGCCCGTTTATTCCCTGAGCTCTGAAACACCAAGAATTGTCTCTGGCTTTTTTGACTATTTTCTCCTTCTATTTCCTTCCTCTAAGCAGGCAGGGGATGAGAAGAAGGCCAAAATCCAAAGAAAAACTACTGCTAGATCTGCATGCCAGTGAATGTTTCCCGATACTGCAACAAGATCCACTATACAGCTCAGTTGTTAGAAAAAACAGCCAACAATTAGTGCTTTCTCAGACCACTCCAGCTAGGGCTCAGGATTTGGGAACCATCCACAGTCCAAGCTAATAGTCTGCATGCTTTCACCTCATTGTGAGGCTGACAGTTAAATGACAAGAATGCAGACCTTTCCATGCTGGTTGGTCTCTACACTAAAAAACAGCCCCAGGCTCATTTAATTTACTAGTAAAGACATAATTTAAGTTAAATCAGGAAGAGTCAAGGTGCATTCCCCAGGCTCTGATCACGCACTATTATTTTATTTGCTGAAGATCTGCAGCTGCTCATTCTTTCCTCCTCTCTTTCTTCCCAAGGGTCACCTCCTGGCTCCATAGCACCAGTTCAACTCTCTGTGTGGCCATTTGAAAAAGCAGATTTGTGAAAGTATCCAGCTTAAACTCCCAAAATGAAGTGAAACAAGCAACTAAAAAAGACATAGGTATGTGCATGTGTGTCTGTCTGAGCATACACGCGTGTTTCCGAGAAGCTAAATCAGCACAATAAAGCTCTGGAAAACTTCCAGGGAGGGTGGGAACATGAAGGCAAAGGCTGTGACCTTTAAAATAGGATCTTAACTCAAAAGAATCATAACCTGCAACCACAAACACGCAAAATTCTCTTCAGTGTATGACATAATAACTATGATTAAGACATACACAGCTGCTACTAAGAACAGACGGGCTCTGAATTCACTCATATCCCTACAGCTTCAGAGTCTGCATGTGTTAAGAAGTTGGATTTGGTTTTGTAGCTATAAGCTGAATACAAGAGAGAGGCTCTTTGCCTGAGGTTAAGATGGTCCCAACTCACATTGTTAGTTTAGACTCCTTAAAATCCCCTACCCGCAGAGAACTGCCACAGAAAAATTTTATTATGCTGTTGTGGAGCCTTACATGAGCACATTCGGCAACAGTATCTCTGTGTCCAGCTGGGAAAAGACATCAACATGTTTCACTCCCTGCCTTCATACTGGACAGCAATTCCTCTGCTGTCTTCTTGGCTGTGGTCACGTCATGTTGCCATTGTTCCCCAAAGGCAGAGCACTTGGATGACAGCTGAGGTAAATTTCAAAGATTAAAAGAACTTTGGACCAACATATACGTAAGAAAGGTAAGAAAAACACAAAAAAAGCACACACATGAAAACCTCTTGTGCCATGTGCAACCCTTCTGTCCACACACAACTGGGTGCAAACAGGAAAAAGACATTTGAGTAAAAGACAGTCTGCATTATACCTTGCTTTTCAATTTGCTAAATGTTCCCTGGATGTTAACTGCTTTCAGTGCCAAAGTTCACACACAAATGCAAACCAATAAAGGTTAAAAATACAAGAAAAAAAGAACATGAAGAAAAAGAATGGAAGAAGTAAAATCTAAAATACTGCTAAAGCTGCTATTTGCCCAGCAACTCAATGAAATTTGAGCAAATCCATCTGACTCAGCTGGGAATTTCTTTACCCCTGTTTACTTTCAGCTCCAGATCTCTATATCACTTTTGCTGTGATCTACAGAATGTAGAATCTACATCACAGGCATCCAATCCACTACAACTGGGAAATCACGCTTGGCTTCTTCACCACCAAACCTCAAATCCTGAATGCAAGTATAGTATACAGGTTTGTGAATAAATCAATTACTTTTTAATTATGGTATAGCTCGTGTGTAGCTATATGTGTTATAGCTAGATTTCTGACATAATCTTCTGCTTTGTTGAAAAAGACATGAAAAGCACTATTTAACAAGTATGCTACTTGTAAAAAATCAGTGCAAATAAATTCAAAATAAGAGACACAAGATTCCTCAAGGTAAAAGTAGGTATGTAACTTGATTCAAAAGGGGGAATAATTTCCAACAAAATCAAATTCAAGGGAAAGAAATACCACAGGGATAACCATAAATAAATGAAAGACCAAAGCATACATCTCTTCTGTCACTCTGCAAGTCTATCTTTAGTCAATATTTACTCTCAGCTTTTAGAGAGAACCTATATTCATTGGAACTTTGACTGGAACTCCCTTAACTTTAACAGTTCATAATTCATTGTGTCTTTAGGTCACCAGAGAAGTGTCCAATTTCAACAGTGAAATACACGTTGAATAGTGTGGGGGCTGGAAGAAACAGGAAAACATTGCATTTTGATTTGAATCTTCTGCACACTTAAAAAAAGGGGGAACTTTTTTTGAAAAAGTATTCAACTATTTGGATGGTAGTCTTTCAAAATTATACACTATCATGGGCAAATTGAATAGCATTGGCATTCAAGACTTCTCAAGCTGTTTGTTCAAAATAGCTATTTTTATTTGAGGTAGAGCCACATGTGTGCATTGTGCTCAACAGCTATGAACAAAAACACTAGAAGAAATATTTTCTTCAGAATTTAGGCAGAAAAAAATATCATAGAATAATGTTACTCTGTTCTAAAACAATAGCTGCTTTTGGAATTAATGGCATTTTTCTTGGCTTTTGTGTATTGCTTATTTAAACCAACTAATGCACTCAGGATATCATTTAATGGTGCCCAGAGGTGTCACAAGGGATTGCATTTATCAGTGCAAAGGTAAATATTGCAGTTAAAGTGTGAGTGTATTTATCCTTATTGTGGGAGCTCACTGAGAAAAGGGACTACATGACAAACATGAGGGGTGTTACGAGTGGGATTCGAGATGAGCTATGTGAAAACCTGAGTGAGGTGGCAGGTGAATACTGGATGATATCTGCAGAGAACACAAGGGAGAAAGAGACTTAAAGCCTCAGATATGGAATAAATTTATGATACTCTTCTTTATTCAGTAACCAGTCATGACCATAGGTGTCAACGGCTCGATGTCCAGATGGATGCCGGTGACAAGTGGTGTCCCTCAGGGATCCGTACAGGGACTGCTGCTGTTTAACATTTTCATCAATGACATAGACAGTGAGATCAAGTGCACCCTCAGCAAGTTTGCAGATGACAATAAGCTGTGTGGTGTAGTTGTCATGCCAGAAGGACGGGATGCCCTTGAGAGGGACTTGCACAGCTTGAGAAGTGGGCCTATGTAAACCTCATGAGGTTCAACAAGGCCAAGTGCAAGGCCCTGCATCTGGGCCGGGGCAAGACCTTGATTTGGCTAGAAGACTTGATGGCAGACTACAGTGTAATATTAATTTTTTAGACAACTGCATGAGGGAGTTGCCTGTCCATCTGTCACATCTTGTTTAAACTGTGCAACTTGCTTTATTAGTCAAGAGACTCATACAAAACAATATTATTTTCCCCCAGAGTGGTAACATCAGATCCACATTTCATTAATTGCCTATAAATGATGCAGCTTGTCTGCTGTGGTGTATGGGGTACCATGATATCTGTAATAGCTTACTCGGAAATATTTTTCAATTGTACAAATAAAATAAGGAATGGTTTCTTGTAACAGTGACCTATTTATACCAGTCACACCTTATTATTTTTTTGTACTTCAGTTTCAAAATGCAAGCCTGAGAAGATACGTTCTCCTATGTATTAGAAACGTGTATATCCTACAGATTAGATGGATACAAGAATAATGTATTCTACTCTTGATTTCTTGAATTGGTCAAACTAATTTTTTTTAATTTGGAAATTAAATATTAAACTTCTTAAAAGCAATTTCATTTCCAGAGTGGATTACCTTATTTTGTTTTATGCTTATGATACCGGTTTTGGAATCTGTGGAAATATTCCAAAATACCGAGTAATCCCTTTCTCTACCACTTGTGGTTTTACCACTGTAACAGTGGTTTTACCACTTACAGCGAAAGGCCACCCTTTCATGGCTAGAACGTTTTATAGTTCTTGCCAAATGACTGATTCTTCACAAGTATCACAATTTTCCAAGTAACCAAAAGAGGATGAAGTTTATACCACATTTTGCATAATTTTGATTTTGACTGATACATTTCCTCCTGTCCACATTCAATTACTTCTCCTTTATTTTAAACAGAAAGATTATATTTTTCTATTTTTTCTAAAAGTCTACATTGCTTGCTAAAAGACATTTTAGTTTTGACTGTATAAGTTGATTAATGCCACCTAAAGATTAAATTCATTGGAATGGGTTTAACAAAACTGATTCAGGCACCACTGTTTGCATGATGAGTGTGATATAAATGAACAAAATAAGTTAACATGCCATTACTACACTGAGAACAAAAATAAAAAAATAAATGTGTGTTTTAATTTGGTATTCTCTCCTTCTTAAAAATGGTGTTGCCACTTACTCAGTGTTTTCAGTCACGTCATAACAGATAAGAAACCTGTTTCCATTAGCGTGAAAGAACAGCAATTCAATCTGCGTGTGAAAAAAAGAGAGGGACAAATCCTTCTCTTTTGTACAAGGACTTCAGTGGAGTTTTGTTTGTGTACATCAATAGAGAACTGGCTTGAAATGTGGCATAGACATGAAAGAAAACTATTGATTTTATTATGTGGATGCTGTTCCCTGATGGTTAACACAGTTACATTGCTTGAGCCTGGGATACTGATAAACAATTCATTTTGATTTCTGTCACTAGTATTGCATCTAAGCAGTATATTTATTATAATATAATTTTAAAGATGAATCATCCTGTTCATGTTCATGTCTCACTTCAATTCACACTGCTGTCACTAAGAATGAATGTCTATATCTTCCTGGTCCAGCCTTTTACCAAAGCAATCCCTAGGTACATCCCTAGTGACACTTCCAGTGGTTCTGCACCTTCACTATCACCCATTAGAATTTGCTCAGGATCTTAAATGTAAGGCAATACTGCAGGTGGGGATTATGAAAAGCCAGAGTTTTCTTTCATGTTTAGCAACTCTATAGTTATCATAAGGTAGAGGAAGACTGCTGAGTCGAAAAAAGCACAAGTAAGTGTAGGCATTCACAGTTTTTGTAGAATCAAACACCTATGGAAAATGTTCCTTTCTCATTTTGTCATGTACAGTGGAGTTGAGCTGACTGAATGTCAGCATCTGCAATGCAGATATCTGCACCTGAGCTAGCTAACTATATTTGAGGGAGGAAAATGGTAATTTAACTAATCCTAAAGGAGATGTCTCAAATAAGTCAGACAAATTATGGTCTAAAAGAGTTTGTTTCTCTCTGCACTAATAAAAAGAGCAAAGGGAGATGATATTAGATCTAGATGTTAAAATTAGGTGATTAGGTGAAAAGGATCTTTCCCACACTCTGTGAAAAAGTGTTGAAAGATTTCTACAAGTGAAGATATGGAACAGCTAACTCCTGTTTCCAGCTAAAAACTTACTTTAAGTCAGCTCCTCTGGAGAATTAATGAATACAAATATTTTATTTTTCCACAGGAAATTTAATGAAAAAAATCCCAAAATAAAATGCCAGTGCACATGACAGCTAATGGAAATGCTATGGTGAGGACAATGAAGGATAGGCAAGAGAAGTGGAGTGGTATCTGAGGTATATCTTTTAGATATATGTCCTAAGTAAAAACAAAAAGAAGTGATAGCAGTAGTAGTTAAAGAAGCAGCTGAGTGACAAACGTGGTAAGAACAAAACAGCATCACCTACTAGGCAAGATAGGTCCATTTCTTCAACACGGACACTACAAACACAAGAATACTTTCTAGATTTAGTTAAGAAAGTTCTACTGTGGAGACCCCAATTATACCAGCCAAATGACAAGACTAGTGACATAACATGTTACTTTTGTCTTACCTCTATAAAGAAGAGACTAGCCGCTGACGTTGGGTGATGATACATATAGATGGTCACGAGGACAGCTGCAGCCACAATGAGGACCAGGATTAGAATGCCGACAATTAAGCCAGCATGAACTGTTCCACCTTTCTTCTCCGCTGCACTGTCATCTGTGGAAGCTGCACAAATGGCACACTTATTAGCACAGTAACTTACGTCTTATCCATTCCATTTCACAGCTAGCAATTGAGCATTTGCTTTTTCTGTGTTACATGTTCCTTGTCTTCTACAGTCCAAGTTGGACAAAGATGTTAGGTATCTCTTTCCCACAACTGAATACACTCATAATCTTAATGAACAGACATTTCCACAAGTTTTACTAATTCTAACTCCATAAACAAGATTAATATCCTTTCTTTTGAATGCAGTCTGGACATTCTGAAGTTCCTAATTACCTTCATAATGAATTTTGCTTTGATTTTCTCATAAAACTATCGCAGTTGCCCTACAGACAAAAAGTACTAATTGAATACATTTTGAATGTTGTATTTTTTTAAAAGTTTCAAGTTGAGACATACTACAAACCCTTGTGAGGTCTAGCTAATAAACACATTATGAAAGCCTGATTCGTTAGCTAGGAGAGGAGTTTTGAACCACCCTCTGCAGCTGAATCAGACAGCCAAAAGTGTAACAGATGGATGTTAAATGACCCAGAAATATTCTAATCTTGTTCTGAATGGAACACTCATCATACCAAAGCATCACAGAAGACCATCCACTTAGTAAACCTGATACCGAGATGCCTCTCATGCTATGATGGTGTCAGGAGAAAAGAGGGTGTTCTCTGTCACACAAGAAACTTGTCAGCCATGCTTCCAAATAAGTGGCTGAAAGTCTTTTACCAACAGTGTAACCTTTGTGGAACAAGTCTCTCAATAAACTAGCCAACATCTGTAGAACTGCTTGTACTCAGGTGTGATTTCTACTTTGGACAACCTGGAGTATCACAGCAAGTATATGCATTGTGATAAGCAATGATTCTTCAGCATCCTTGTGCATAAAAGAAGTGCTGTTCTACCCACCACTGCAGGCAAAAGAGCAATGCAGAAGCTTTAGACTTAAGAAACACTGGCAAAGCACTGGCCATTTGTCTTCACAAACATATCATTCTCCTAATATTCTCATCGCTTTCTGCCTTTTTGGTAATCCTTCAAATCACCTCCATGCCTTACTCCACACAAAACCTGTCTCCAGTCTCGCTTAAGAGAAATTTTCTTTTGATTTCACTTTTAAATTTCCTCTCAAAATGCTCATTTGCCATGCTGACTGTAATGAAAATTGCTGATTTCTACAGTCATCCTTTTTGTTGTGCCACCTCCCTGAACTATTTGTTTGAGTGTCTTAGAGTGTCACGGTCTGTGAGGTCAAGGACTGTCCCTTTTATTCATTCTTGGAAAACAGCTACTGAGTTGTGGGTACCGCTTCAAACAAGTTATTGTTATTAATAGTAACAACAACTACAACAACAATAATAACAATAACTGTACATGGTCTTTTACCATTCATCAGATTGTGAGTAAAGTGCTCCACGCTAATATTAAAAAAAAACACCTGGAAAACAGTAGAAGGGTCTGTTGATCTACATCCTTACACATTGTCAAACACCTTGTATGAGGGGCAATACGAGCAAACAGAAATGGTTAACCTGAGTGTAACAGCTTATGCACATGTGGCAGCACTTTTTCTCACCAGACCAACGAAAGCTGCATGGCCCAGCAGATTGCACGGCACCACTGTGACATTAGGGAGAAAAGAAAAGTGAAGATGTATTATCTTAGCCAAGAGCTATTTCTAACTAGAATACGGAAGTGAATCTATGGGACAGTGGAGGGACTCATCTACATTTCCCCTGCTTTTGTCTGTGTTTCCTCAATCTTGAGTCAGGACAGCTGAAATCCTGCAGCGTTGCTCTGCTTTTTTTCATGAAGTCAGTAAAACAGCTTGTGGAGTAAGAGGCTGAGTAACAGAATCAGACGATGAAGAAAAAGAACCCAGTAATTTGAGGGGTTAAACTAGGAGGTGGGAGGCATTGATGAAGCTAACAAAAAATTACAAGTGTGTACCTCCACTTAGGTACTGCCTAATCTTGAAGGTATCTTTCTTTTTACTGAAAAGTTCATGAGTACCTGTTCACACAGGAACTTCAGGTTTAATTTTGCTGACTGTGGATATCAGGTTTGAGCTTAGGCATGAATAGGATCCAAGAGCCAGGTGTGTCTGTGCCTAAATCCTACAAAGGGATTTACTTAGCTTTCTTCAAGCTTAGCTTTCTTAAAGCTCAGTTCACGCAGATGTATAGAAACTTTTTAAAAAAAGGAGTAGTCTCAGCCCTATTTAATTTTTTTTTTTCCCTCAACACAATACATACAGTGAAAATTTCCAGGCTATCCTTTACATTGCAGTGAAAGAAGATATTACCTAGGATGTGGAAGATCTATTTTCAAATGTATTCCCACCCAAAGGGCCAATAAAATTCTTCGTGCTAGTTGTAGCACTATGTAGCAAAGGATGCAAGATTCGTAGTGGAGACAGGAAAGTGACCCTAAAAAAGGTTCCTCTAACTTTCAGGCAGCAGAGTCTTTTACTTGACCTAATCGTTAATAATTTATTAAATAGCTATTCGTTTTCAGAAAAGAATAGATGAATGTATACAAGCTCCAGTTTTAATTTCTGTTCGTGCACTGTAACAATATTTAGAACTTGCACATATATTGCAAATCGTCAAGCAAATGCAAATTAAACAATTGAAAGGCCATCAGGGAAGGCCTGCTTTATTGTATATGCTCTGGGTTGGGCTATTAATTCCCAGTGATGAGCAGTTAGTTGTGTGAGTCATGCTACTGCGAAGTAACTGCTCCCCAGAAGGAGCAGGGGATTCACATTTTTTCTGTCTCATAGTTGTCTTTTTGACAGCTTCGTACTCTTCGACTCTTCCCTTCAATGCCACATTGGTGCATCATAAACTACTTTATCAGTTGTACCCATTTTCAGGCCAATTTGCAGTAAACGAGTCATTTGTATTATTACTATGTTATGGCTGAAGGCAGAACATCATATTATGCATGTTAAAAAAATGCTGGACTTCAGCAAAAGTCCAAACCACTCTGTAAAGACCATCAAACTAATCCCCTTTGAGTTGACATTTTCTCAGTGTTTAGCACCCAGCTTTGCAAACGAGAATGCTGTCTCTTCCAAATAACACAGGTGACAACTGCCTGCCCAGATTGCTACTAGTCTAGGGTGGAGCACTGCCCAGACATCTGTCCAGTGTTCAGAATGTCAAATGCAAAAAATAATGAAACACAAGAAATGCTTTTCTTAAATGACAACAAGTGTAAATAACTGTAATTTCCATAATCAAAATTCAGTTCATTGACCCCAGGGCTCAAATGCTCATGAGAAATTGATTTCACTCTCTTTGTGCAGAGACAATAAACAGTGTTGTCAACTTTGAAAATATTCTCTGCCGCAAAATCAACCGACAGTTCTTTTAAAAAGCCACCAAGGGACATAGATGACAAAAAAGGGGCTCAGAAACTTTTTCAGGTGTGGAAATCTTATTAAGATTATCACAGCACATCTGCTGTTCCAGGCACGGCTAAATCCACGGGAGGATAATTGTCTTATGACCAATCCCTTCCCAAAAGGACCTGTCAGAGTGGAACTCTCCCCAAACTTTCATTTTCTTGTGCACATAAAAGCAATTGTTACATACAATATGCTCTCTTTATAACTTGTCCCCAAATTCTTACATGCATAAACCTTTTAAGCAGAAGGAGCATGTTAACTTCGCCAAGGTTAGTCTGCTTCCCATTAGGTGCTGAATGACAGGACAGAAACAGCAAGTAACTTTGTTTCCCAAATACAAAGGCACACAACACAAACATGAAACAACTTCTCCTGTCAGAATGCTGTTTAAACACAATAAAAATGCTCTCGTTGTTTGCATGATAAACACATAAAGACTATATCATCTTTGATTTTTTATTACTATATTATGTCTCTAGTTATAGTCGTGTTAGTTTCCTTTGGTGTAGGAAAACCAAAAAACCTCAAGGAATTATGATTGAAAGACTTGCCCTGGCCCATTGGGACTGTGATGCTGACTTTAACAGGAACAAAGGTGCGTACAAACTGGGACTGCTTTTTAGAGCCTTTGCAAACATATTGTGGATACTTTTTCAACAGTGCTTTTCTCACTATTGCATATTAACTATGGAGGTCTGCAAAAAAATGAAATACATTGTTTTCTACTATCTAAATGTAAGTTTCACACAAAGTTTCTACTGTGATATTTTATGTATGAGAAATCAATATTGTGTACATACATGTACACCTCTCATGGTATGAGACAGAAAAGAGTTTAGTTACCAGAGACTAATATCTCTGAGAGCAGAGATACAAAAAAAGATTTATGGTAAAATGGAGAAAAATATGTGAAATTCTGGTACCTCCTGGCTAGAAAATTTCCTTTATATAAAATGACAAGAGACTATGGGCATACGACAGACAAAAAAGTAGAATTTCATTGTGTAGACTTTGCTTTTTCCCCTCCAAAAGCCATGTCATTCCTTTTTACTTTTGCATTTTGATCAGATGGTAAAAAGCTGCAATTCAAACTCACTTCTTGTATGCACATGCATCTTCAAGATAAAAAGGGATAAAACGCAATACCTTGTTTGACTCTCCTGACTGACACAGCTATACTAGCAAAGCTAGGGATATAGATGACCTAAATATCAGTAATCAGCCTAAAGATGATAACTCAGTATTGAGCTTTGTTCTTTTCTCCCCTCTTTTTACCAGAAGAATGAATTTTTGTGGCAAACCCCTGAATTTGTCACAAAGAGATAGAGAACAAACCCTGCAATTTCTTCTCATATAGGAATACTTAATGATAAATTGAATGTTTGCTGTTAGGTCACACGGCAGCAGTTGGATGAATTCCTAATATTCATCAAAAAACAAGATTTTTTTAGCTGGTTGGTCACATGAATATGAAACTATCACATGGGTGTGAGAGCATCTATGCAGCCCTGTTGGTATAGAAATGCTGGTTTATTAAGTTGACAATGTTTCTGGCATGGTCTTAGTTTTATGGCAAAATGAATCTGGATACAAGTGCATGAAAACTGCTCCTACAGATGAAGCAGACAGAAGAAACGTATAGATTTGAGTATAATCACGTCTACAGTAGAGACTTATGTACTCTTTCGTTACTATGAGCATGCAATACATAGATTAATCATTACAGAAACAGAACGTGAGATAGTATTTTCAGAGCCTCCATGCAAACATGCCATTTTTTAATAGTTTAGTTGTTAACTCTGGAACTTCCCTGGCATTCCTCAACGTACACGGGCACATTACGTAATGGCTGTTCTGGTATTGGCCATGATTTTGAAGCTGTAGCATGTCCAGCTTTATAAATAAATTTATTGATTAAAGTAGATTGTGCCCTACTTTTAATACTAATGCAAAATGAGTATCTTACGGTTCTTACGTGAAAACCTACTATCCTTCAAATACTAGCATAGGAAATTCAGATACACTTAACATATTATTATTATTACTATTACTGTAAAATTATTATAGAATCACAGAAACATGAAGATCCTTAAAGAATGCCATATTCAGATAACATAACACTTGCTGTGACAACACAATACAACTTTTTTATGTTGTGCACAGGGAAGCCATCAGAGACTGCAAGTTTTGTAATACACTGTAAAAAAGAACTCAGTCTGGAGTCCTGAGCTGTGGGGGAAGGTCAGATATACTGAAAGCTAATTTCTTTGCTGCCCATTTCTACTTCTTGGTTGGTAAACACAGGCGTGTACTGCTTAGGATAGATGTTATTTGATGTATAAGAAATCTCTGACAATATATACCGGTCTTTTTAAAAGTCATCTAAGCAAGGAATCAAGCAATTTTCATACCTCTCCAAGGTTCATTTTTGGGTAATAAAACTGTGTGCCAGTGGCAGTGGTGGAATATTCTGACTTTGGGCAAATCAGCTTAATTTGGAAGATGAAAACCATCTCTCCTCAATACTATCCCTGTTATCTGTCCGATACACTACTGTAGCTACATTAATCTCCTCTGACTACCCTTACATCCACAACTGTTCTTCTTCCATAGCCATTTGTGGACCATTATTGATCTGGTTCCTCGCATCCAGGAGCTTTAGGGTGTCTGATAGCTATTTCCACATGAGAGATCCCTACAAGCCACTTGGTAACACCTCCTGTTCGTCCGTTTGCTCTCCTCTTTGGGCAGCCAAACAGCAGAAACCCTTTCTTGCTGCACGGTCTGGTGCCAACCTGCACGTGCAGATCCAAGTTCATTCCACCAGTCCTCCACCCTAGTACATATGTAATTTCTAGCCTGGAAGCTTTTCACCCTATTTGCATGATGGTGGGTTTGAGTTAATATGCTCCTGCAGAGAGGGAAGACATAATGTTTAGGACAGCTGAGAGCACAGGGTTACAGCCTACAGTGAGCTCAGCAGAGCCACTGGATTTTTCCCCTCTTTCGGGCCCCCATTTACATTTGGAATGTGAGTCTACCAGGAGACTGCTTGTTTTATGAGGCAGGTATATGGTACTCCAAACCTAAGCTTTTTTCCTGTACAGACTCCTGAACAGATGATTAATGACCTATGTATAGTGACTGCGGGAGGGAATAAAGGAATCTACAGTTGGAAGGATTCTCCAGAGGCTCAGAGGAATCTCCATGAAAATGTTCTTCCTACCTCTTTTAGGAACAGCATGCTCTGGACTTCTCAGCTTCTTCATGGCAATGGAGTGTGATTTTCATGCTTTTGTGGGTTCATTCCCTTAGCATTTGTTAACATTTTGAGGTGAAGCCATTGCTCCACTTTACTTGGTATCATGATGATTTATAAAGTTATGGCTCGGCTAATGCTTTAAAAATTGGTTTCCGACTGCATGTAAGGAATGAAAGGTGTTTTTTGAGTGAGAATATTATGAACTATAACCCACAAATTCTGAATTCAATATCTGGCTTTGCTATCAATTTTCTGTAGGACCCAGGGCAACTCAATAAGTCTCTCCAAGATTGATCAACTGCTTAGTGCAGTAAATGGATGAGAGTGCACTAAAATCAAATCCCTCTGTTCATAGGATCATAGCACTCTAAATACGTTAGCTAAGGACTTTCATTCTACTCTAAAATATCACCTAATGCTACAACAGTTGTTATCAGTATTAATTTTAGTTTGAGTTGCTTGAGGCCGTGTAAGCCATTACAGTACTTAGTAACATCAAGCAGGGGCCATCACAAAGCTCAATATTGTACCATATTGTACCGTGCCATTTGACCTGGTAAGGCAACTGACTGTTGCTAAATCTAGAAAAGTAACAAGTTACCAGATTAGAAAAATTTCAATTCAGTCAGCCCATTGATCTCCATTTATATTCACATGTAGTTTTCAGAATAATGCTTCAAGCTGGTAAAAAGTCCACAAATTGTATGTGTTTAACAAAATCAGTTTAACGTGTGCCTTTACAGCAAAGTCATGACAACTGTAAGAGTAGATACCGTATATCATTTTATATGTGGCTTAGAAAACCAAACTGGTATAAGTTAGACTTCAATAAAAGTTGAAGTGTCTACAAATAGTTGTTCCGGTTTAGCTAAACTGTTTTAACAACATGCTTCTTTAACCTAATGTGGTATATAATGCCTAACACGATGTAAAAATACCCTTTTGTGCTAGAGGCAGAAAGTGACATTAACTTTCTAGGGGATGCATTCCAGTGCCACTACTTTTGAAAATCCTGTGCCACTATTTGTTTGACTTTCTGCAGATTGGATGGGTGTTTTTTACATATTCTGTGATGACTGGTGTAATAAGATCATGACAGAAAAATTGGGACACAGTGGAGAAGCAAGAAATTCTGGAAAAGAGATAAATGTCTTGTTCTAAATAATATTTAAGTACAATCCAAAGTACGATGAAACGAACCAAAAATTGTTAATGCTACCACTTAAAATGTCCTAAGGATAAAGATTATTAATCTGTGATTCTATTTTTTTCATTTTTCTTACAGAATGGATGAGTTCAGCACTTATCATTTGTATTTACTTTAAAAAACACAATGTAGCCTACTGGTCACTGCATATAGTATGTAGAATACATTTCTTCCTGTGTCTGATGCACAAGGAAGATGGGAATATTTGTATCAGAGGATGTTGCTTTACCAAACTTGTGTTCTTGGCTTTCGATGGCTCTGTTTCTATAAGACATCTGTCAGCAGGCACTGATGCAGTGTCATACTGAACATCAGCAAGGCTGTATATGCTTTCCTGAAGTCACAAGATTTCCTGAGAAGGAAGAACTCGAATTACACTGGGTACATCATTTCATGTTTCTTACAGCAACATACTAATGTTTTTCTATTCTGAGTGCTACAGCTGAACTTGCAGAAAGCAGTGAGCAGCATTTAGCAAATTGCTTGGGGTCTAAAGTTCAACTTTGATCATGCTTTGATCATACTGAAGGAAACAAGAGAGATCTCTAATATATCATAAGACCTCTCTCTAATTAATGCTGAGAATAGACCGCTGAGAAATGATAGAGGACGAACAGCTTGAAAATGTTCAGGGACAAATAGAGAATAAAATAGGGAGATGTATCAGCATTTGTTAGCTTGTAATCTGCAGTGTGAAATACAATACGTGGGAAGACTTGCTGATTTATTTGAGTTATATTTTATTTGTTGCCTTTGGATTTTCCCCCCTACTCAAATATAACAAAAAAGGTAAAAAAATCTGATAAACTCTGTTTACAAGGCTTTTACTGGTTTATTTTATAATCAAGGTGGTTAATTGTTCTTCTTGAATCTACCTTTCTTCATATTCTTATCCTATTAATACATTTCTATCCCTCACCATCTATTTTTCTGGTCTCTGTGTTCTGATACTTTTCTCTATGTCGTCTTCTATTTCTGTCACTACTGAAACCATTGCAAAGCCACTCCTTGATAAAAAATCTTTTATACAAGTACAACATATAGTACAGCATAGATAAAGTAAACCTTATGACAAGCTGTCTCCAAGGAAATGCTTGCTTGCCTAAAATTGTATGAACCCTGCAATTTTAGGGGAATATCAGCAGTTTCGAGTAAGGGGAACATACAGAAGTAAGCACATAATTATATCACTCATAAACTAATCTCAACCGGATTTTTGCAATAATGTTGAAAACCTTAAATCATCCCTTTTTCATGACAGAAGAGTGGAAGAAGAGGTCTGCATCTTGGTCTGCCAGGTTTCTGGACAGGAATGGAAACAAAACACATTAGCTAGGACACCCTGAGGAGAGTTAATGTAAGGAAACCTTGGGTACCTACAAGTAACGTACCTACTCTTAGCATGTTATTTAGATTTTTCTCTGTAGCTGACAGAGATAAGCACCTCTGTATAGTAACTGATCCCACTTTGGGTACTTCTTTTAGGGTGGTATTAATGACTTCTCTTGCCTATTGCTTACCACTGGCTATGAGAAAGGACCAAAAGCAGAGCTTGTGGCTTTCTGCCTAACACGAGATGACATGAAGCCTCTGGAAGGTCATTTCCTGTGGCTAGACCAAGATCTGACAATAGAACAAAGTCATATCCTGTGGATCTTATCTCATAAAAGGTCCAATTTAAAACATTTTTAAACCACCATGAAGATCAGGTTTAGCATTGTTTAACTTAATGCGTTTTACTTTAAAGTGGGAGAGGACTCAGCTAATCTGTAGTGACTTGTTAAACCTGAGTTAGCTATTTTGGACTGTGTGGTCATAATAACTTTTGTTATGTAAAAAATATTTATTTTCCCTAAAAGGTTGGCTTGTCTCTTTGTTGAAACAGGTCTCATTTTATGGATCATTTAGAAACTTAAGATATTAGAAAGAAAGAAGTTAGATGATTCCTAGCAGGCATGAACTAGTGTTCAACATGTTGCAGATGGAGTTCAGGGTACACAAGAAAAACAGAATTGAGTCTTCACCATAATTTGTCAAGAATTCCTATGGTAAGAAGAGCTCAGACAGTAATTTTAAAAGGATATTAAGAAGACAGATAACTAGTGGGAGCTAGTTTCCAGGCATATGGACTACTAAAAAACCAAAATAGCCTTTGCTAAATTTATCACTGTATACAAGATATATAAAAGTATGATCTTTTTCAAAACTTGGGTCTGCATTTTGGTCATTTCTTATGAAGTTTCCTAATCTTTCAAATTAAGCTCTGCGTAGCACTAATGTTCATCCCGCACGTGACTAACGTTCGTATCTTGACCATCTTTGAAAAAGTCTATCACAGAGTGAAAGCAGCTGGACACAGACATTTCCTAGAACTACATATGCTACGATGGACTTGTTCACAAACAATACAGCTTTCTGCCTCAGGTAGATGTTTTTTGCATAGCTTTGCTTTTTGTAACAGTAGTTTCTGTATGTCTTGATGAATGAGGAGCGTAACAGTTTCTCTGACACTTACTGTCCAAAACACATGCACTTTTTTGACTTACAAAGCTGAAAGATTAAGACGGACTTATAGCAACCAAATCATCACAATAAGGTGTTTAAAAAGGTCAAATAAAATGTCTAGATCTGCTGGCCAATCATCTAAATCATCCACCAAAGAGTTCTCAACAGGAAAATACTGCATTACTGTACAGCCACAGCCAATTGCCCACAATTTTTATGAAAAATTAGGCTTTTAAACTGGTTAGTCAGCTGTGTTCTGTTAGAAGAAAAATGAAAAAAACAGCAGAATCTGCAATTAATAACAAAAAAATACATTTGTAGTGCAGGACATAACTTAAAACTTACAAAATGCTTGTTATTTTAAAAAGAATTAAATTTAACTAAAATTGTGATGGCATGCCAGCTGTATTTTAAAGTGGTTTAGGCATGTATATATTAGGCATCTGTCACGTGTCTATGAAGAAAGAGGGAAGACAGAAGAAACAGAAACAAGCAAATTTGAAATGTATGTTTAAATAGGCCACAGAGGATAGCTGTAACTACAGCACTAATTTGCAAGTAATTTTCTCACATAAATAAATGGTCAAAGCAGTTTGATGAAATTTAATTTAAATTTAGTTCCTGCCTTATAACATTTGGTTTCAGAAGTTCCAGGCAGAGGCGAGATGCAGAATTTCTATACAATCCTTTTGTTGTACCTAACCAGATATTGACTGCTATCATCCAAGGATGCATCAAGCTATAGGCCATCATTGATCCATTATAGCTTTGGTTTTCCTTTATAAAAGGTTCCTTTTCATTAGAGTTTTAAAGGATCTAGTGTGAGAAAGTAAAGACCCTGCATTTGTGACCTGAAATAATCTACTCTTTATGAAAGGCTGACAAATCACAGAGAATCAAAGAATGTGCCTGCGGCTGCAGAGGTTTTATCTGAGCGTAATCTAGGGGTCACTGGAAAATTCAATGCATAATTGAAGATTCATCAAAAAGAATTTCTCAGATTAAAAGCTACGTTTACTGTGTGAATGAGAAATCCTGGTGTGTTGCTTTGCTTCTGTGTTGTTTGAAGTCAGTTTCTTTTTTTGAATTTCTAGAATAAAAGAAACAGCTGAAAGAAAATGAATAATCACATCAGGTGTTGGTTTATCCTCATAAAATATAGCAGCTTTCTGCATGGAAATGGACTTTTGATATTTAAGATAACTGATGCCCCAAACCCTACCACCTCACTCTATCAAGTAGGCCACAGCCGTCCTTCACTTGCTCTAGTATTCAACACTTTGTTTGTTTTCACAGGGTTTTTCTTTTCAGATCTTGGGCAAAGACTAGGTAAGTGAAAAAGTAATCCTGAAAGAAACTTGGATGTGTTTTCTAAAGACCACCTTTTGAATTATTTTTTATATAACAGGATATTATACTGAACTGTTCATGAGATGCTCAAGACAGAAGAGCTGCCTGGTCCCAGGCCAACCACTGGCCGTGGAGTGATGTCTCGTGGGGAAGGGTGTGAGCGCTGCTCAGCTGAGAACATGGCTCAAGCACAGAGCAGACATGAAACAGAAGAATGAAGTGTGGACTGATTCGCCTCGTCTACTGATCTTTAAGAGCACTGAAGCATTTTTCACAACAAAATAAAAAGCAATTTGATTTCAAGAAGAGGAACAAAGGTTCAGGGACATTCGCATAGACAAAATGCCTAAAAGTACTACCCTGAGTTTATAGATTACCTTATTCCAAGGGATGATTTATGTGTTAAAGCCATGTCAGACAACAGCACTGCCAACAAATGGACAATTGTACAGCATGTGACCAGCTATGCTTTGATTAGTGACAGTAAAATCACAGAGGAGCGACTGGTGAGGAAGGGGATGACAACTGCTTCCTCTGGAGTGGGAAGATCTCTAATTTGAGGGACAGAGAAAATAATGGCTGAATATTACTGAAAAACAAATGACAGGAAAACAGACCAAAATGCTAAGTGGCATCTGCACCCGTATTTTTTCAGAACTTGAAAAAATGTCTATGAGGTCCCTCAGAGACCACTATGCCTCAAATGTCCTTACCAGCTGCACCTGGGACCTCTGCCCACAGGGTTGGAGACTCTATGTAAGCTTAAGCCCAAGACTAAGGTATGTTGTGGATGTACCTGTATTCAGCCCCATCTCTGATCTTGTCTGCCGGACCAGCCTTGGATCTATGCTGCAAGTAGGTTGTCTCCAGTCGTATCTCTGGCCATGTCTCCTTGGATTGACCTTGGAGCTGTGTTGTAGCCTTATCTGTGGTCCTGACTCTTTTTGCGGCTTACTGGACTCTCTGTATGGGCCTGGTTCATCACCTCATCTTCTCTGGGACTGCTGGCGGGAGTGGCTTCCTTCAGTCCTTGCCTGAGCAGTGCTGCTGGCTCCTGCGCCTTGCCTGCTCCTTCACTGCTCCCAACCTTGCCTTGTCGACCTAACTTCCTGCCTTGACCCTGCACCTGCCTCATCACTGCAGGCTCAGCTGATGGTCACTAGGATGGGGCTGACCCCAGCTGCTGCCCCTGAGCTGCTGGACTTGCCTTGTGTCCTGTCTGTGCCTGCTGCCACGATTACTGCTGGTTCCCCTGCCCCTGAGGGAAGCTTGGTGCTCCCCGCTCAGAGGAAAAGCAATCAGAGCCAATAATATTCCCCTTTATATTAATGGAAATATAATTTATTTTAATTTGCTCAACAAATGGTCATCTGCTTTCATAGACCATTCTGAAGCCTACAGAAAGCAACCCGAATCTTTCCTTTCTCCTCAACAAACTCTACATTGGCAGTGAATACAGACATAGCCTACCTCTAATGACCCAGTCCTATTCTAACTAATAGAAAATTCTCATCAACTTCAAAGGGAGAAAGAACAAACCTCAGGTCTCAGTCGCTGAACCCACAAAGAAGATGACAAAAGCTGTCCCCTGCAGAGCCTCATTTAACAGAGGCCTTTATCAGTAAGACATGGTGATCTTATTAACTTGCATGGGGAATGCACATGGAGCAATACAGGATCTCTGCTAGTACAGAAATACAGATATAAAATGGATATGTTTATTAATAAAATGTCCTGTAATAATTCAGTATTATGAATGAATTTATAACAAAATATTGTTGTTCAGAACTAGCATCATATTCTTTCTTAATACAGTTAATAACTGTATTAATACAGTTAAAAATTTACTTAATATGTCCATATTTGGAAGTTCATTAAACCTGGTGTTTTATTCAAGCGTTATAAAGAGAGTTGTAAAGGTTTAATTTACTAATCAATTGCTAAGTTTATTTGCTCTGCTGCTCTTCCACATAGATGTGGAAGGCTGAAATCCCTTGATAGTCTGGTAAAAGCTATTCCTACAATCTGATTTAGATTCATGAAGTTTGGTGGGGTATAATTTGACAAACTACTGACTTTATTTACAAACAAAAAAATTAATTTCTTACCTCCATTATCTTTTAGGTGCAGTGCTATCTTGGTGTCGTCTATAAAGGAAATTCAAAGTTAGTTGCAGGAAAATGCATTTTTCTAGGTCACGAATCATTTTAGGAATGACTTTCTAATATACAAGAAATTCCACAATTAGAAAAAAATTTGGCACTCAACTCAATGCGAATTAGAATGTGGTGTTCTTATCTATACTGAGAAACGCTTTACTTCCTACTAAAAAAAACATTTGTAAGAGTGTTACAGTGTAAAGGAAGATTCAAAATACTGGTAAATAAGGGTACTAGAGTCTGTCTCATCGCTTTTACAAATAACTCATTTATGTTACACGTTCATACACAGCTTGAGCATTCTATCATATAAAGGACTATGTGAACAAACATATGACAATAAAATAAAAAAATGAGTTGATTCCTTTTCTAAGAATTATGAAAAGGTCTACCAATTTTAAATCCTGTTTATTCCTCTTCTTGTTGTGAGATTTAATGAACGAAGTGTCAGGCAATAATGCTGCTAATGCAGTCCAAATCCTGCACTGACAGTTTCTGAACTTCTCTTGCTGCAAACAAAACCAGACTTTCTTATCAGTAGATTCCCATCTTGTAATGCCTTCAGCTCAAATCTTCCTGTCACAGACCACTTCAAAAATCTGCACGCACCCAGCATCTTTTCTTGTCTTAACACACAATTTTAACAGAAACTTCACCCCTGCCCCTTCTATTTTATAGATGCTATTTGGTTAATCTGGGTTAGCTTTTCTAACCAACTGAATTTTCTCCAGAAGCAGGGAAGCAGCATATCTCAACCACAGAAAGGCAAGATTTAAGCAGCCAGTGGAACAAGGATAAGAACTGATACACCATCGCTTAACCAGTATATTCGGTTCAGAATCCTATAGAAACTATTTCACAACAGTGAGCACTACATGAAAAGAACAGTGTCAACTCACTGAAAAAAAGTAGACAGGCAAATTTCAAATAGGTTTTTAACTTGGGTTATCTCTAATTTTCACCTGGCTACACAGAATACCTAAAGGGATTCAAAATTCATTAAGTTTGTGATGCAGGTTTCTTCACTAACTTTAGCATGGCCATCTCATCTGCCATTTCAACAGGGTTTGGACCCTGGCCTAATGGTTAGAAGAACAGAAACAACTCATAACTACAACTTCTCCAGAAGTCTGCCTGGCTTATCCGTGCGCCCCCAGCACCACCCCCTCCTCCAGCACTCATTCCCTTGGCACTGTACTGTTGTGACAGCAAGTTGCAATTTAAAAGCAGTAACAAATATTGCCTTGACTGCAATCCCCATCTCCTTCCACTGTCCCAAAGAGAAAAGGTCAACATGAACACATACTTAGAGGAAATAAATTACTTTTAGACTTGCAAATGACATGTTTGCACTATAGAGCAATGCAGTCTATATACTTCACCTTCTGTGGGCAGGCTAGTCGGCAGGTGGGAAGTGGTGGAACCTCTCGTGGTCGTTAAAACTCTGAATTTTGTGGTGGTTGGCAGAAGGGTGGTGGCGGAGTATGGAGGTGTTTCAGTTGTGTCTATATTCTTCTCACAAATCTTATCTTTGGACTGTTGGGAAACAAGAAAAACAAAGAAGAGAAAACTAATTCTCAGCGGAGACTGTCACAGAATGAAGAATTTAAGCATGGACAAGCTGTCAGGATAAAAAGAATGAAAATGGAAACACTAAATCAAGGAATTTCAAGAGCTGCTTAGTTTCTTTTTTTTTTTTTTTCTCCTTTGAAGTGCTCTACACAGCATTCAGCAACATACATTTTTCATTTAGCTGCAAAACTTACAACACTGAATTGTTAATGCCAGGGCTTCAAAGTCATGTCTGAATGTCAAACATGTTATTTCCCGTAATCAGATTTTAACATATAAGATTATCATTCAAATTTTAACTCTTCTATTGTGAATGCTCACTGCCATTGGTCTGGGTGCCACAACACATGTTAAAAAAGATACATGGGAATTAAATTGTAGCTCTTCATAGTGAGTAATGTGTAGTTAACTGGAGGATTTAATTACGCTTTACATGCAGTTATCACAGAAGAATATGCATATATGTGTAAAATGTGTGCATGTACTCAGCCTATAGAATATTTATATGCCAAGCTATAGAGCAACACATTGACTATATGCCTATTAATTCTATATAATATTAAAATGTCACATATTACATGTGAACATACTATAACAATTATGATATAAAATATAACTACGATAAAATTTAAATCATAAAATATAATAATCATACAAATGATTATATTATATTAGCATACCATAAATAATATTCACCATCATATAATAATTTAACTTGTTTTTCATGAGCAAATATTTCTACAGAAATCTCAAGTCTTTTAAACTGTTTTTAAAATTTTATAATTCTGCAGGTGTAATAAGTATTTTCTTTTATGGATCACAGTTTTTCAGGAAAATACATCCAATTAACTAGCAGCAAATATAGGAACTGCCTGTAAGTCCTGCTGTCCCCATTCATTTTAATGAGAAGTGGAATCCTGCAAAGCCTGCTCATTTTGTTGAGATCTGGCTGTCAAAACCCAGTAGGTGTTTTCTTTCTTTTAATATGTATGGGTATTTTATTGTCCTTTGTTTTACAAGAAAGAATATATCACATTAAAAAAGGTATCAGTACCTGCAGTATAACTATTTAAATTTCTTCATATTTTAGCCTGAAAACCACTGTTAACTTCACTGATGCACCTGAATCAAAATTTACCTCAAAATATATATTACAAAGAAGGTAACATTACTATGAGCATCCTCTTTATTCATCCTCTTGAATGAATGCATCTAAAATTAACCTCTGTGTGCTAATTATTGATCCTTCATTAAACTCCAGCAGTCAGCTCAGGCATCATTCTGGAAGATGCTAATTAAGCTGTTACTTCTACTCCAGAGTGCCTGAAAGCTAGACTGTGAGCACCAGTCAAGCAGCCTGAAACCGTACAAATCAAACTGTTAGTTTCTCAGATACGCTTAGGGTATCAATAATTTCCTCTCAGATCATGTACTAAGCCTTGGCACACTAGATGGGTTAAAACAAGAAGGGAGAAGCAGAATGGGATGATACTGTCATGCAGAGAGCGGTTTTTTGGATAACTTCATCTACAGGCACGAGTGAGTCCTAGCTAATTACAGTCTGGATTAAAGCAATGCAAAGGTTGTGCACTATAACAACCAATACTCCCAGCAACTTTTACTTTATGTTCTTGAAAATGTTGGCCTCCACAGACAAAATCTCACAGAAATTCCATTCTTAAATGATCAGCTTACAAACTGCAAAGCTGAAGCTTCAAGCCCAGGTAACAAGGCAGTATGTAGGATGCAGTTATTTTGCAATTACAGTTATAAGAAAAAAGTCTCTTCCATCAGACTGGATTTATATCATTACTTCTCTTTGCTTCTGCTGAGAATAAAACAGAATGTGCTTTCTAACTAGACACTTGGGGCTACATTTTGCCCTCAGTTTCACCTGACATTACACTTCAAAAGGGCTATGTTGCTGAAACACATGACTGAATTTAGCTCTTTCAGCCAAAATGGAAAAGTAACTGCTTTTTTATGGCCATCAGGAGATTAAAATTGTCATAAACTGATTTGTTCCGATTACCACACTCCTCAAATGAAAACAACAACAAAAAAGAACACTTAATCCATAAAGCCTTCTAAAGGGAGGACATTGGGAAAGAACTAGAAGTAAGATATTTATATATGTCAATGAACATATGTGTCATATTTATATATGTCAAGGAACATATATATGTTATATATGACAATGAACTGCTCTGGTCCAGGACTACCCTGAGTACCTCTTTCAGACTAGGCCCATAGTCCCTGTTTGACAGTCCACCACTACCATAATCAGGTGTCTTTCTCGTTCTCTCACCGCCTCTCCAGGCAAGGACATCCAAATTCCTTGTAGCTGTTTTTATTTTTTTTTAATATCTCTGAATTCATCTATGTAATTTCTTCTGTGCTAAATGATTTGGCCAAATTTCATAACCAAAATGCAAGACATGTAATGCCTGTTTTTCACTTGAGACTACTCTGGCAGAAGGTTTTCTGAGATGAGGAACATCACAGTTAAGAGTCAGAGATCTAGGAGAAGAACAGTGCAGTGACTTTGCTTTGGGGAAAGCTTTCTGGTGTTTTTCTTTTTTATTTAAAGTATTTTCTCAAAGCTAAAATTTTTATCCTGTGTCCATTTTATTCCCTGAAATAGGGAGTGAAATTGCTCAGCCTATTTTTCTTTACTATATGTTATAGCATTTCCACAGAATGACAAAGTTAAATATAGCTTGTCTTTGTCTTGAAACCATGCTTCATAATATGAAGAACTTAATTAAGAGCATCATAAGTATATAAATGGCCTCTGATGGACTGAGGATGTAAACTACTCACATACCTCTTCAGGGCAGCCACTGTCTACCCAGTCTTGCCGGTGACGGTCAAATCCACTGGAGCATCTTTAAATGATGAAATAGATAAAAGTTGTCCAGATGGAAATAGGAGGAAAACAAGAACAAGAAAGGAAGACAGAAGAGAATGACAGAGACAATAAGTAAATGACGTGATTTATTTTAAAATCTGTATGATTTATGTGGTATTACTTTTATTCAAGAGGCTGTTGCTGCAATATGAGTCAATCATTTAATTCACTTCAGTGAAAGGCATTTCAATGAATGAGTTATTATTTTAGGTGGGTTTTTTTTTAATTTTTAGTTTTTAGATAGGAATATCTCCCTTCCACTGGATAAGTATTGTTAAGACTACACAGAGCCATAGCATTTTTAAGTTTGATGTCAGCTGTATGGATGTAAATTGGTTTAACTGTTTCTGTCCAGACTTCTTAGCCAGGAAAAATTAATCCCACAAAGGATGTAGTGAACCAGTCACTGCTTTTATCAGGCAAGGTGATCTGAGACATCAAGATACATGTATAAAGACCTGATCAATGTTCACAGATTTAGATAACAGCTCCTCTGAAAAGCCTTCATGACAATTAGAGAGTACTGTACAGCTGCTTCTGTCCCCTCACTAGCTGCAGAAAACTTATGTCGCATGCATATTTCTTATCAAATTAGGTGAGGTTAATAACCTGCTTGCAATATCATTTCTCATTTGCAATATGTAGTGAAGAAATTTTAAAGCAACTTGTAACACTTTAATGTAATGATTTCCCTGGCAATCTCCATCTCATGAGAGTCTTATCAGTGTTTAAACAGTAAGTTAGGGTTTCCTAGACAACAGGCAGCATTACAAACAAATAGCATTATTAAAATGGCAAGCAAATAACTAAACCACGATGTCTGACTTTGAACGAGATTCTCCTCAGTTAGGGTTTTTAAATTTTTTTTTTCCTGCGTTCATTTTCTGTAGTAATTTTTTATGAGACTGGATGATGTCATTTTGCATCCATGGTCATAACTTACCTGACTGCACAGCAAACAACTTTCTCATTGTCTTTAATAAGACTGTGCAAGAAAATAAGGCCACTGTTATGGTTAGTTGTATTCATGGAGTAATTTTTTGTTCTCAATGAACTGAAAGATGCCAAGACATGCCAAGCACTACCCTACTTCAACTGAGGTAAACAGGTGCATTTGGAAGAATGGAACAGTGGAATAATTTTTATAGTAGGAGAGGATGTTACAAGAGGGTGTAAACAACATTAACAACACACTTGGGATAATAAACTTCTCTATAAAATTATTCTGAGCAGAATCTACAATGTCAAAGACAAAAGATTTTGAGAAAATGTTGATTCTCTTGTTAGTTGTACTTGCACTGCTCTACACTTCATCATTTGCAACGTTACCAGTAAAAATATCCCAGTTCTAACAGGTGCCAATTACCACTCACTCTACAGCAACTGACTTTTCCAAAAACCTATTGCAGTGAAGAAAGAAGATGCCCAAACCAGTAACATATTCCAGAGAAATTTATTTTTCTTCTTGCTGAAGTTGAGTGAATGAGTGCTATACTGGGAGCTCAGTGCTGCCTCCCCATCTTTGGGGCTTTCTGTCTCCATGACTGTTTGAGAGAACAAGGAAGACCTTGCTAAGCAGAAAGAAATGATGAATTTACATTCCAGGTATGAGTAGAACACATCTTTTTGAAGTCTCAGTCTCTCCTACTTTTCTATAATGTTTGAAGAGGTTCATTAGCAACTTCTGTGCCTATCCTGAAAGAGAACTGCACTAATTTTCAGAGGTGCTGAATACTCACAAACGCATTGCATTTCAGTCATACTGCTCTGGCTAAAATCTAACGGGAAAGAGGATATTGCATATGTCTGAAAATCAAGCCCAATATTCAGACATGACTTCAAGTGACTCCGTAAATTCCTACAACAGAGGCAATCACTGCAGTCACCTATCCATACTAATTCAAACTCAACTGCACATAGACCTATTAAGGATTAATAAACTTTTATCTTAGATCTGATCTTGTATCCAAATGGTGTCAAACTTCAGGCTCCAAGGGTTAAATGAATAAAAGCTTATCCCAGGTGCACACATTTACAGTTCTTAAGTCTTTTCTGACCAACTGCTGAAATACAGTGGCAAGTAACATTGCTGGGGTTGATTTTTCCCCTGGAATTAACAAACCACCAAAAGTTGAATCTAACATGCAAGGACTTGGAATGGCTCTTTCAAACATCTGAGATGCTCTTCAGATGACCCTACCTTAAAGAACAATACATTAAACCCTGGACACTGTTTATTTAACATTTTCTCTTGATGCAATGGTGAGTCCAAATAGTATTATCAGAACACAGCTTTATCAGGAACTAGACAGGCTCCAAGCAAAACTGTTTGTGAACTTCCTTTGACGCATGTTTCAATGAGATACCAGCCGTAGCAGATACTATCATTGCTTCATTGTTGAGTTAGAATTCTGGGAACTATCATTTCACTGCACCACCCGCTCTTCCGACTGCATTTTTAAGACCTTCATCTAGTAGCATGGTGATAATCCCTGTGGCCATTAAAACATTGGAGCAGATTTGATTAGCTATGCCATTCACGCCATCTGTCAACATGGCCATTTTATAACAACTTCATTTTCAAGTGATGACTGATATCACCTCTTAGCAAAGCAATAACAAAGATGATATAGGAAATGAGAATAGGGACATTCATGAAATGTAAGGAATTTGGGGATTTGTGTGGAATTCAGGAGTACTGGTTCAGGGAGCAAAGGGAGAATTAAAGTCTCTGCCTCTGCACGCTACACATATAGCAATGATGGTGTGGTACAACTAATGAAGCTGAGTCTGGGTAACAAGAAATCCTTGTTAAAATCTAACAGGATCCTTTCAGTGAACTGTACGTAGGCAGAAAAGAGAACGAGGTGTCATCAGATCTACCAGATGCCATTTACCTCTGTTTGGCAAAGAATATTTAAATGGCAAGAAGTGTCCATTCAGTGCATGAGCTGAGATGCTTTGCTGCTTCTTTTTTAAGAGAGTTCACTGAGGATTAATAATAATAGTAAATCAGATATCCTGTGTACAGAAAATTCATCAAGGTTTAACCTGTGAAAGCTACACACATAGTGGAAAATCATCGTGAAGGAAAGGGACAAAGTCTGGATGGAAAAATCTTTTCACCAGGTTGAGTTGGTATAAGACAGTCAAAAACATTCAAATGCACAGCACGTGTCCTTTAAATCAATTATTCCCTAGGGTTTTTTTTTGCCAGGATATCTGTAACAGCATATGAAGAATGGATTTCTGGGAACTGAAAGGCATTCCAGAAATCTGAAATGATTTCTTAAATACCATGCAATTACTCAGTTCAGTTAAAATGTTTATTAACTCCTCCAAATAAGAGGTTAACCTGGAAAATTAAATAGAAAATTGAAGAGACAGAACTCTTTTTCTGCCTTTAACCACTAAGGATAGCCCGCCACATTAGGAAAAGATTAAGACACTTTCTAGGTTGCTTGAATTACTAAAAAAAAGAATCAGAACAGTTTAAAGTGGTATTCCTTTCCAAGTTCAAGGACATAGAAAGTAAAATACAAAAATAAATAAATATAAAAAATGTACTAAAAAAAACCCACTGGAACTTTTTGTCTGTCCAGTTGAAAAAACTCTTAATCATGGAGAGATTTTTAGAGGAAAAAAAAGCACTATCTTTGTGCTAGGACTGCCTTTGCTTCCCTTTACTGCAGAACAGGCTCCATTTTGGTCCCTCCATCCTTCAAACATCTCTTTCTTGTCACACTGTGCTGTCTAGGAAAAGACTATATTTTCCTTGCTTTGTCATTTTCCACTTTCCCTTGTCACAAATGCAGAACTTTATCACAGCTCGAAGAGCTTAGGAAGCTCATGTGAAGTGTCACTGTGAGTGACTGTGGTAAAAATTTGTAAGGTATTTGAACGGTATTTGTGCTTATCATCTAGCTATCATACATCTGAATTCAAGCATAAATGTGTTGTCTGTATTAATCCTTTACTTAAATATGCTGCTTAATTAAACTGTACTTCAGAATAAGATGACAATTTGAATTGTTAGAAGAGAATTTGTTCCCACCTTGCTGTTATAAGGTGAGAATAGCTAAGATGATTTGCTTAATAGAAAGATTTTAAACATACACAACTACAAACAGCCTGTACTATCTTAATGTTTATGAAAAATTCAAATATAATTACCAAGGCATAGTTAATACTAGGTGCAGTATATCTGTGTCTGCAGCACAGAATTCCGTCTTTGTCTTAACATTTGTCTCAACATTTCCCACATTCAGATTATGATAAACAGGATCAGAGAAAGGCACAAATTTCAGCAGGCAATCTTCAAACTGATGATGGTTCCACAATTTTATGGGACAGAAAGTTTGGAAAAATATAGCTACATGTTCTGTAAAGTACTTCTGCAATATCATGTAAACAGAGAAGTAAAAAGATGTTAAAAAAAAGTGCCATTATTTTAGAATAAAAGAAATGGAACATGAGTAAGACTCAATATTTGTAACTGACAAAACATGTGAACAGGCCGTAGGAAATAAGGACTCCCACAGGGAATTCTTGCTGTTGGAAGAATCTGAGAATAAAAGTGGGCTAAAAGAAGTAAGTTTTATTTCCAATTCAACTAGAAAGAAAGGGAAAAAAAATCCTATTTAAAGTGAGACTTGGCAGAGTTCTGATTAAAGAAGTATAGGAGGATATTTTCTCTAATTTAATGTCAGTTACAACAACAAAGGAAACATGATGAAAAGCAGATAAAGAATAAAACAGAAGCTTTTGCTAAAGGCTCTGCTTTGAATAACTACAAGGAAAAAGCAAGTGTAAGAGCAGGGCCCTAGAGTCAAATTTATGAGATTATGGTATCAGAATTTCCACCAGAATCAGCAGAAAATAATAACAATCAAACATGTTCGTTGAAAACCATAGGACCATACACTAATTCACAGCTCCTACACTTCCCATAGTACTCCCAGACATACGAATTGTAGAACTGGCAACGATACCGAAAAACATCAGGTCTCCAGTGGCATGCACCAAGGCACAAATTTCAGTCACACCCTGGCCAAGCTCACATTTTTTTCATATACATTTACTGGGATTTTGCTCCTTCACAAAAAAAAAACCACTGATAGCATTAATAAGTAGTAGAGTCCTGGGGATAGGATGAAAGTGGCCTGGTGCCTAGAGATAGTATGAAATAGGGCTGTGCATCTTTCTGTTATCACACATGAACTCCCAGCAACCACATAGCACATATCATGGCTGTTTCAGTACTAGTGGGCAACAGCATCTGACCTGCTAGAAAGATAAGTGCAGAGATGTTTTTGTTGGGCTAGGTTACTGGTCCCATTATATCTCCATCACAAATCTAAAATGAGTAAGAAGTCAAAGGAAGCAGGAGCTAGGACAGGAGGAGAAGGCATAATATGCTAAACTGACTCTACATAAGCCCATGTTCATATGTTTATAAAGGCATGCTAACAAATCAGGAGCACCTTCTGCACAGAAGACCATACAGAGTTTTGAAACTGCATATTCATACTACTGCATCTGTGGAAAGTATGGATGAATTAGGGTTAAGAAAGACACCTGCTGTAAAGGCTCAGCGAATTCTTCAGCTAGAGAGCAAAAGGAGGGAGGGACATGAAACATCTTGTAACTGGTTATGTTCAAAGGAACTTGAAGTTCATAAAGCTATTTGTTTCCCAGATTAGTATTCTGCTTGCATCTCATTTCTTCTCTAAAAGTGAGCCAAATTCTGAAATCAACGTTCAGCAAGAACAGCCTGCAAAACAGATTACCAAAGAATTGTAAACGGTTGGGGCTCATCAATTTCTTCATTAATTGCACATATTAGTATTTGTTATGATGTCTGGTGGTAAGCTAGTGGTTTCATGTTATATGATAATGCAGATATTGGAAGAGTTAATAGACCTGAACAGAGGGGCAACCAAAGATGTAACAATGTACAAAAAACCCTTGATATTTAGGAATAATACTGAGAAAACTTTGTTTATTTCTCTGAATTTGGGAATACCTCTTAAAGAGAAGTGTTAGAGTCCCCGCTGTTTAGGTGACTGGAAAGACTGATAAAATATATGTGCTATAGAGAATCAGTAGACTGTTGAGAAATTGAACAGTTTGCCTTAGCGGGTCTTAATCTCAGATTATTTAAATTTTATGAAGAGACATGTAGACTTCAGATTTGTCCAAATAAACTTTTCTGGCAACATTACATATCAGTATATGTACAGTAATATGTAAAATGTAAAATATTAAGCTAACAAGAAGAAACTTTTCATTTATGGCCCTTCTTTAAAGAGTGATATCTAGAAGGCTACGAGACAAATCTGATTTCGCTGATGCTCAAGTTACATTGAGGTGTACAACCATAAGAGGTTAGCACTTCTGGAAAGCAGTTAAGACTCTTGTGATCATTCTGGCTGCTTCTATACTAGTAAAATAAATATGCCCAGAAATGTTCCTTGGCACTGAAGACTGCTGGCACAAAATAGCCTATGCCTGAATAAGCAAACTCTCTCAACCTTGAAAAGCAGAAGGTTGTACATGAACTGCCAACTGGGAATAATCCCTGCAACAGTCCAACTCCTGCACCATGCCTGAGAACTGCTCTGGACAGTGCTCCTGGGCATGGACTGAAATTATGACAGGGAACACCATAACTATTTAATGGCACAATCTTTTTCCAATGCACAGAAAGCTTCCCAGGCTCTGTTTAGTTTGCAAGTAATTCTATGTAAAAAAAATATTTGGTATGGGAAGATGAAATACAGCTGTACAAGTGACTGTTTTGTATGACTGCTGAACTGACCATTAAACAAATCTGACTGTGACTGCCATTCTGCATTACATTTCAGAGAAACAGAAAAAGTAAAGAAAGAGAAAATTTGATGTAGTGCAAAAAAATCCATTAAAAAATGATTGATTCCATTAAAAAATACTTGATTTATTGCCTTATTTTAGTTATTTCCCTTGTAATAAGAGCAGAGGAAATGAAGAATGAGAATCACTAAATTGGTGGAAGACAGATTTTTCCATAGCAATGCAGTGGGTTGGATGCTTATAAGAAGAGAAGAAAATTAATGTTTCCAGAAAAATACATGAACATTCATCCTATAAAGCATCCTAGAGTCAGGTGCCCATCTCCACAGACATGTCCTGAATTTATGTCCTGAATTTGGAGGTCTTCTGCAATGTTTTCTTCTCAGTTTCTGTTCTTTCACTTTTTATAAACACATGAAATAAGGAAAGAAAGAAGCAGTTGAGAAAATTATTATCTAGCCAAACAATTTAAGGTACATTAGGGAGATGGCATCTGAGTTCTGTAACATAGTCTCATAAGCATTCAAATATTTGATAAAAGTTACACAGCAACTCATTTCTCAGAACTTACCATTTTCATGGTAAGGGAAGGAGTCAGGAACTACAAATTAAACTCTTCTCAGACATGAAAGGGAAGAAATCTGATACCTTGTTCCTCACTAAATTAATGTTCTGCCAAGATGGCCTACTAGACAAAATGCACCTACTGCACAATCATTATTTTTGTTTTTCTGTAACGGAATTTATCTACAAATTGTCCTGAAGTCGTAAAGCTTGAGTTGTTCAAATTTGTGTATTTTCTAATACATCATTGCTGGAAAAGAAAAAATTCCCAAGTCATCAAGCTGTTGTAAGCAGTAAAGTTGATTTATGTCAGTCCATTGGAAGAGAAAGCAAGATAAACTGCGAAATAACAGTAGCATTGCTCTATGTGTAATAATGCATAAATGTATTACAAAACAAGGAACTATGGATAACGGAACTAGTCTGTTTCAGTACTATCCTACCTTATATGAAGAAGAATTCAGCTAGGATTACAAAAAGTAATACTTTTCATTAGGAGTACCTTGCTTACATATTTGGCTCATAAACTGGGAGAACTGTTGTTTTAGGGCCTAACTGTTGTCTTGAGAATCTAAGCACCTACTTATGTTTTCTTTCTTTTTTTCCCTTAGTTTCCATATTAGAACTTTGAAGGGTTTTTCTCTCTGAAGTCAAAACTCCTCATATGCTGCCATACTTTTCTTTCAGGAGTAGTGACCATGAACTATTTAAAAATTCACTATTTTCATTAGGGGAAGAGACCAGTCAACTTATTTCTAACTCTTCTAGTAGCACGGGAATAGTAGCTAGCGTAAAATAATATAAATAACTATACATGATAGTCAACAGAGAGAGATGTGGATAAAAATATTGATAGTTTAGCAAATAAAGGTAACGCTTTCAGACAAATTAGTATTAGTTAGGCCAAGGAAAATTAGCAAATTTCAGTGGTGTGAAAAGAGATGAGTTGGGACTTTACACACACAAGACCTGAAAGAAACAGCCTAAGTGCCAAAAAGACAATCTATGCAGGGTAAAAATGATGCTGTAGCCAAGATGATATCTTGATATCTGATTATTTTAGGTTAAGATATATTGTAGTAAGACATCCAAAGAGGAGTTTGAGACTGCATTCCTCTGTCTTTGAACATACGAAGTCTGTCTTGTTCATACAAAGGACATTCCTATCTGCAGATGTCAAAACCTTTTTGATGCTCTGTCTCTGAATTCAGGTAAAGTAGGAAAAATTTCAACCTTACCTGGTAACTTCCCTTTCAGTGTTTATGAAGTAATCTTTAACATTTAATTAACATCCTAACCATTATGCATTATATTTTATGTACCCAATCATGGAATCTTAAAGGTTGGAAAAGACCTCTAAGATCATCAAGTCCAACTGTCAACCTGTCACCACCATGCCTGCTAAACCATGTCCTGAAGTGCCACATCTACACGATTTTTGAACACTTCCAGGGATGGTGACTCCACCACTTCCCTGGGTAGCCTGTTTCAATGCCTGACCACTCTTTCAGTAAAGAAATTTTCCCTAATATCCAATCCAAACCTCCCCTGGCACAACTTGAGGTCATTTCCTTTCACTCTATTGCTAGTTACTTGGGAGAAGAGACCAACACCTGCCTCACTACAACCTCCTTTCAGGTAGTTGTAGAGAGCAATAAGGTCTCCCCTCAGCCTCCTCTTCTCCAGACTAA